>Ga0207990_1000554_pt1 | contig 21509 bp, 21 predicted proteins | sample ETNtaG_8_FD_185780 | JGI IMG/M metagenome (GOLD analysis project Ga0207990, IMG submission 185780) | Marine microbial and viral communities from oxygen minimum zone, Eastern Pacific Ocean - ETNP201406SV75 (SPAdes) (version 2) | ecosystem: Environmental > Aquatic > Marine > Oceanic ...
CCAGGGCGGGGCTGACAATGACACCATCACCGGCGGTGGTGGCATTGATATAGTGAGTGGGGGTACCGGTGATGATATCTTTGTCTTCAATGTGGCGCCTGCCGCTAACACGTATCAGATGATTAGCGACTTCACCCCCGGTGATGATAAATTCAAGTTAAATGTGGATTTTGCTGGGAATGGGGGCGATGCGGGCGTCTATGCGGTGGTCGGCACCGAACTTGCCGCAAGTGAGAATAACGCCGCGACCCTAAACGCCGCCGATAACAGCGCCAAGAATCTCCTGATCGTAACCGATGCCGGCGGTTTTGCCAGCATGGCCGCCGTCGCCGATGCCATAGATGGCGCAACCGGCTCTGGGACAGCGCTGGTGGCCTATTTTGATTCCTATTACGGACGAGGCCAAATCTATTACGACAGCAATATCGGCGATACCGGCGGCAGCACCGAAACCCTTGTCGCCGCCTGGTCGTCGATACCGGCGGCCGACGATTTTACCTACTACTGATTATCTTCGTTCAGGCTTTTCCTGAACCGCTGGAAACGCCCTTTTTATGCAAATTCTCCCCTTCCCATTATACTAGGCCTTGCGGCCGGAATGCCGGCTGAGCGATAGCGGAAAGAAGGTCGCCTATGAAGGAACTGTTTGCCCGCCTTGCCGCCCGTCCTCTCATCGCCGTCGAGCTGGTGGCGGCGTCCTTCTTCGCCAATCTTCTGGCGCTGGCCTCGCCCCTGTTTGTAATCCAGGTCCTCAACCGCTATGTGGCCTACGGGGTGGACGCCACGCTGGCGACCCTGACTGCCGGGGTAGTGATCGCCATAGTTCTCGAATTCGCCTTCCGCCAGCTGCGCCTGAAACTAGCCGCAGGCGTCAATGCCGGCAAGGACGTTGCCCTTTCTGCGGCGGCTTTCGACGTGCTTATCGGCGCCAAGGCGGCGGCCCTTGACCGTCTGCCGCCAGGTCTGCAGCGCGAGGTGGTCAATGCCACCGATTCCATCGACGCCGCCTATAGCCCCGTCAACGTGGCCGCGGTTCTCGATGTCCCCTTTGCCCTGTTGTTCGTAGCGGTGCTGGCCCTGCTCAGCCCCGTTCTGGCCGTTATTGCCGGGAGTTTCCTGGTGGTGGTCTTTCTGGCGTCACTGGTGAGTCTTTCCACGCTACGGAGGCCGGTCCGGGATCTCACCTCGGCTTCGGGGCACCGCAACGCGCTGGTGGGCTCGGCTGTTGCTGCCGGTGACGCGGTGCGGGCCTTCAATTCTGCACCGTTCCTGCGCCGTATCTGGAAGGAAACCGGAAGTCTCTTCCAGGGGCTCAAACGCCACATTGCCGGACGCCAAGGAATAGTGCAGACGGCGACCCAAAGCTCTCAGGCGCTAATGGGCGTGGCTGTCATTGCCGTGGGGGCGACGCAGGTAGTGGCAGGTGATCTTACCGTGGGCGCCATGATAGGCGCCAATATCCTGGCCGCCCGCGCGCTGGGCCCGGTGGCAAAGCTGGCCCAGCTCTCCGAGGTTTTTGCCAAGGCACGGCAGTCCCTCGACCTGCTTCGGGAATTTGCACGGATTCCCCATGAACGTCCCGCTGGTTCTATTCTGGGTGAGTATAAGGGTGGTCTGGAATTCAGGGACCTCTCCTTTTCCCATCCCGGCGGTAGCGGGCCCCTATTCGAATCGCTGTCCCTCAAGCTGGCACCGGGCGCTGTTCTGGTGGTTGCCGGGGCCAACGGCACCGGCAAGACCACCTTGGCGCGTCTCATCGTTGGCCTGCTGGAACCCTCGCGCGGCCAGATTCTCATCGATGGTGTGGACCTGGCTCAGATTCAGCCGGAATGGTGGCGTCGCCAGATTGTTTACATGCCCCAGGAGCCGCACTTCCTCAATGCTAGCCTCCGTGACAACCTTCTCGCCTTCAATCCGGAGCTGGACGAAGAGGGACAAAACAAGGTGATCAGATCCGCCGGCCTGCGCCGTTTTCTCGATGAAAGCCCCCAGGGGTTTGCTACCCCCATCACCCAGAACGGCGCCAATCTCTCCCTTGGCATCCGCCGCCGTCTTGCTTTGGCCCGCGCTCTTGCCGGGGATGGCCGTCTGGTAGTTGTGGATGAGCCTACAGAGGGGCTTGATGTAGAGGGCAGCCAACAAGTCTACAGGGTTCTAAATGAATTCGCACACCGGGGAAGTGCCATCATCGCTTTTTCCCATGATCCACAGATTATCAAGGGCACCCGTCATATTCTCGATCTCAACTCCAAGCCGGTGCCGCGCATGATCAGCGCCGCCAAGGACACCCCGGCGCCACAGGCCGCCCGGCCCAAGCACGAGAAATCGCCATGACCACGGTTCCCGAAAACGGAGTGTCCGCCGCTCCCGGCTCCGATCCTGCGCTCGTGGAGGAATCGGAAGTACGGGCCATGACCCATGTTTTCCTTTTTTTGTGCATGGCCCTGGTAGTGGGTTTTCTGGCCTGGTCGTGGCTCGGCCGTCTCGACATCGTCAGCACCGCCAGCGGCGAAGTCGTCCCCTCGAGCCAGGCAAAAAGCGTGCAACATCTGGAAGGCGGTATTATCAGCGAGATTCTCGTTCGCGAAGGCGATGAAGTAACAAAAGACCAGCCACTGGTGGTCCTAGAATCCACCACTAGCGGCGCCGACGTGAAAGAGCTGACGGTAAGGCTGACCTCGCTGCGGGTTGACCTGGCGCGGCTCGAGGCAGAACTGGCAGGCGCCGGTGAACCCGTTTTCCCAGCGGACATCACCGCCGCCCACCCCCATTTAGTGAACCAGGCCATAGCCCTGTTTGAAACCCGGCGCAGCCGCCTCGACAACCAGATCGGTGCCCAGCGCGAACTGGTGACCCAGCGCAGCCAGGAGATCAAGATAATCAGCGCCCGTCTTGTCAACGAAAAGGAAAGCCTGAAGCTTCTGAAGGAACAGGTCGCCATCAGCGAGGACCTGCTCAAGGACGACCTCACCAACCGCATGCTGCATCTCAACCTGCTCAAGGACGTCGCCGAGTTGAAAGGCCGTATCGGCGAGGACGAGGCTGCCTTTCCTAGCGCCGTGGCCGCGCACAAGGAAGCCCAGGTTCGCCTTGCCGGGATCAGGGATTCCGACCAGGAACAGGTGCGCCAGGATCTGGATGAAAAACGCCGCTCTCTGGACGAGCTTTCGAGCCGTATGAGCAAGTTCGAGGACAGCCTGAAGCGCACGGTGCTGCGCTCCCCAGTCGATGGCGTGGTCAATACTCTTTATGTGACCACCGTGGGTGGCGTGGTGGCGCCCGGCGACACGGTGGTGGACCTGGTGCCCGGCGGGGACCGGCTGGTGGTGGAAGCCCAGCTGCCGGTACAGGACGTGGGCTATGTGCATCCTGGCCAGACGGCAACTGTGCAGCTGGCCTCTGCCGACGCCGTGCGTTTCGGCAATCTCGATGGCGAGGTGGTGCTGGTCAGTCCAGATACGAAGGAAACGGCCGACGGTATTCCCTATTACAAGGTACGTATCGAAATCGAACGTGATTACTTCGAGCGCCGCTCCGCGCGCTATCGCCTTGTGCCAGGCGTGGCGGTCATGTGCAACATCCTCACGGGGACCCGCTCGGTCATGGAATATATTCTCAACCCCTTCATCGGCGGAGCCCAGAGCGCCCTGCGCGAGCGCTAGAATTTCTTCCACTTACATGATTCCGCCCCCGACTAAAGAGCAGACATTATCCCGTTTCCCTCCATGATTTACCCCGCACTCTAAAGCGGGCATAGTTCCTCTCATGTCCCTGCAGACCGCATATGATCTGGCGGCGCCGCGCTCGGGCCAGGAATACGGCGATACCGTAGAACTGCTCTCCGAGATGAGCCGCGACTTCGCGGCCTCCATGGATATCGTGGAAACCCTGCACAAGGCGCTGGCCCGTATCACGTCCTATCTTGATGCCGAGGCCGGCTCCCTGTTCCTGCTTGAAAACGATGACACCGAGCTTGTCTGTGTCGCCTGTGACGGACCGGTGGATATTACCGGCCTGCGGATTCCCGCCAAACAGGGAATTGTGGGAAGCTGCATCCGCGATAATATTTGCCAGATGGTCCGTGATGTGGCTGAAAACCCGGATTTTGCCGCCGAAATAGACGCCCAAACCGGTTTCACTACCCGTTCCATCCTGTGTTCGCCCATGAGCGTGAAGGAACAGCGCATCGGCGCCATCGAGGTGCTGAACAAAAAATGCGGGAAGCGGTGGTGGCTAACTGAAGAACCGCACGGCTTATTCGAAGAAAACGACCGTCACGTGCTTCAGGCCCTGTCCAGTTCGGCGGCGCTGGCGATCCTCAATGCGCGCATGGCCGAAGAACTGGTGGAACAGGAAAAGCTACGCCGCGAGCTGGAACTGGCCGCCGAGATTCAGCGTGGCCTGTTGCCCGAACGCCCGCCTTCGCCTTTTCCCGTATGTGGTGTTAACTTTCCGGCGCGTGGGGTGTCCGGGGATTTCTACAATTTCTTTCCCCTCGAAGACGGCCGTATCGGTTTTGCCATCGGCGATGTGTCGGGAAAGGGCATGAACGCGGCCCTGCTCATGGCTAAGACCTCCAGCCTCTACCGCTCCTTAGGCCGGGAAACCACAAATCCCGGACACTTGCTGGCTAAGGTCAACGAGGAAATCTGCGAGACCGCCACCAAGGGCATGTTCGTAACCATGGTGGGAGGGGTGTACGATTGTAAAAAAGACAGGCTGGTTCTCGCCAATGCCGGGCACGAACCGCCTCTCTACAGGGACCGGAACGGCACCTTCCGCAATTTCGAGGCCGATGCGCCACCTCTGGGAATCGCTCCGGGGACGGAATTTTCCGAAATCGAGTTGCCGCTGGAGGGGGGAGCTCTGTACATTTTCACCGACGGTGTTACCGAGAGCCATGTAGGGGACGAGGACATGCTGGGGGTGGACGGGCTGAAGGCCATGATCGGCGAACTTTCCGGGCTGTCTATGCCGCAGCGGCTCGACACCATCGCCGGCCGTCTCTCCGGTAAGGGGGATCTTTTCGACGACCTCACTCTTCTCGCCGTAGAAAGTCAGGGGGAACAGAGCCCATGAACGAGGAAAAGGAAGAGCTGCTTTTCCAGTTGCGGTTTTCCTCCTCTCCCGACCGCTTGAAGATGGTACGCGCCCTGGTGGGGGAGGCCGGCCGCATATGCGGGCTCAGTGAAGCAGACGCCAACGATCTGGTGATCGCCGTGAACGAGGCCTGTCAGAACGTTATCTGCCACGCCTATGGCGGAGATCCCAGGGAGGTAATCGTCCTTGAATTCCTGCGCTGTGGAGACTCCGTTGTGATGAAACTGCGTGACTTCGCGCCTTCCGTGGAGGTGGAGAAAATCAAGCCCCGCGATATAGACGATATCCGGCCCGGCGGGCTCGGCACCCATTTCATCGGTGAGGTCATGGATGAGACCGCCTTCATGTCTCCGCGGGACGGGGGTGGGAACATCCTCAGAATGGTCAAAAAAATAGGTTAAGGCATATGCTGACACATTTACTCCAAGAGCAGGAAGAAGCTTTGGTCATCGCCTTCGATGGCGACGTGGACCTGGAACACGCTCCCACTGTCCGCAAGCTCCTTCTCGAATGCATCGATAAGGGCAAGGATGTCATTCTCGATTTCTCCAAAGTGGGCTATCTTGACAGCAGCGGCATAGAAACCCTGGTGGAAGCCGACCGCGAGGCGCAAGACAAAGGTGTGCGCCTTCATCTTGCGGCGGTGGGAACAATTCCCCGGCGGGTGCTGACTCTGGCCAAGCTCGACGAGGTGCTCACCATTCATGCCAGCCTCGAGGACGCGCTAGCGGACAGGAAGACGAAAAGCGGCGGTTAAGCGCCACAGTACGTAGTTAAGTACATAATTACAGGACGGATAGGGAGGTCATGGAACATCAAATCAGGGAAGAAGGAAGCGTCCTCGTGGCTGTTCTCAACGGCGACGTAGACTTTGAACAAGCCCCTGCCGCGCGTAAGATCCTTCTCGAATGCGTGGGGCGAGGAGGGAGCGTTCTCGTGGATCTTTCCGGCGTAGGGTATATCGACAGTTCTGGGGTCGCCTCTCTGGTGGAGGCCTATCAGGCGGCGCGCAAGGCGCAGACGGCATTTGCCCTGGCCGCGGTGAGCGCCGGCGCCATGAGGGTTCTGGAACTGGCGCGGCTGAACAAGGTGTTCACCATCCATGACAGCCTTGATGCCGGCCTGGAGTCGCTCGGCTAGTGATTACAAAACTTACCGCATTCTCCGACCGGGTTGGCCGCACCACCTTAGCCATGGTGGAGGAGGTGGGCCACGGCGCCCTGCTATTTATGGAAAGCCTCTACTGGCTTTTCGGCGGCTGGCGGCGAGGTCAGCCGGTGCGCATTGATTCCATTTTTGTGCAGATGATAGAGGTGGGTGTCCGAGCGATTCCCATCGTCACGGTGCTGGCTGGCACCATCGGTGTCATGCTGGCGATTCAGGGCATCTATACTCTGCGCACCTTCGGCGCCGAATCGCGGGTGGTTGTCGGCATCGCGCTTTCCGTCACCCGTGAATTTTCCGCCTTGATTACGGGTATCCTCATTGCCGGGCGCTCGGGATCGGCACTGGCGGCGCGGCTCTCTACCATGAAGATTAATCAGGAAGTGGACGCCCTGCGCGTGATCGGCATCAACCCGGTGCGGTTCCTGGTGGCCCCGGCGCTCCTCGCGATGATGGTTATGCTGCCCATGCTGACCATCTGGTCGGATATGGTGGCTCTTTTCGCTGCCGGCATTTATGTGTCGCTGGACCTGGGAATTAGCATGGCGGCCTATATCGACCAGACCATAGACGTGCTGAAGGTGGATGACGTGCTGCACGGGCTTCAGAAAACCTTTATTTTCGCCATTCTCATTACCCTGGTAGGGGTGGTCAGCGGCAATTCCGTGACCGGCGGCGCCGAGGGGGTGGGGCGCGTAACCACGCGTTCGGTGGTGGTTTCCATCACCCTCATCGTCATCGCCGATATGCTGTTCGCATTTCTCACCACACGGTAGTGGAAAATGGCCAAGGCAAGGCAGACACAGGATACGGCACAACAGACAGCCCCCAAGGTAGCTATCGAGGTGCGTGATCTCGTCACCCATTACGGCGACCGCATGATTCTCAATGGTGTCAATCTCGACATCTACGAAGGCGAGATCATGGTCATCATGGGCGGCAGCGGGTCGGGAAAGAGCACCTTCCTGCGCCATATCATGGCGCTGGAAATCCCCACATCTGGCCATGTCCACATTTTCGGAAAAGACATCGCCACCATTACCAGCGACGAGATATTCGAGGTTCGCAAGAAGATGGGCGTGGCGTTTCAGGGCGGCGCCCTGTTCACCTCCATGTCGGTGGGGGAAAATATCAAACTGCCCCTGCGCGAGTTGACTAATCTCGACGAAATGACCATGCAGATCATGGCCCGGTTGAAGCTGGAAGTCGTGGATCTCGCGGGTTTCGAGGATCTGATGCCGTCGGAGCTTTCGGGCGGCATGATCAAGCGCGCGGCCATGGCCCGCGCCGTCATCATGGATCCCAAGGTGTTATTCTGCGACGAGCCTTCCGCCGGGCTCGATCCCGTGGTCTCATCCCAGCTCGACCAGTTGATCCTGCGCCTGCGTGAGGCCATGGGCATGACCATCATCGTCGTTACCCACGAACTAGACAGCGCCTTCACCATCGCCGACCGTATTACCATGCTGGATAAGGGGCGGATTCTGATGGTAGATACGCCGGACGCACTAAAGAACAGTGATAACGAACGGGTGCAGAATCTTCTCAATCGCCGCACCGAGGATGTCATACTGGATCCGGACGAATATATGCAACGCCTGACCGGAGAGGCTTTGGACAGGGGTGAACATCGATGAAAAGCCGGAAAATCAATTACGTGGTTGTGGGTGGTTTCGTAATAGCCATGCTGGCCGCCCTGACCTTTTCCATGGCCATGCTTTCAGGTCACAGTGGCGATACCGAGGACTATTACGTGGTCTATGACAACGTTTCGGGTGTGGGATTCGGCACTAAGGTGCTGTTCGAGGGCTATCATGTGGGACAGGTGGAGAACATTACTCCGGTAGTTGAAGACAACGCCCTGCATTTCCGGGTGGATATGAGCATCATCGAAGGATGGCATATCCCCTCTGACAGCGTGGCGCGCAAGGAATCTGGGGGGTTGCTCTCCGCCGTTACCATCGCCATCAGCGCAGGGGATAATCCCGAGGCCATTGAGGTCGGGGAACAGATCGATGCAGGAATTTCCACCAGCCTCTTCGATGTGGTTTCCCAGGTGGCTTCCGATGCCGGCGACGTGACCCGCACGGGCCTCAAACCCCTTCTCGAAAACATCAACAAACAGGTGGCTCTTCTCGGTGTTATGTTGGAAGATGATATTCCCACATTGCTGAACCAACTTTCCACCACCGCTTCCGTGGCCGCCGAGCGCGCGCCCGTCATTCTCGCTGATCTCGAATCCTTCATCGAAAGCCTGAACGCAACCAGCGCCAAGGTTGACGAAATATTGAACGCTCGCAATATCTCTCTTGTGAATAGTTCTCTTGAAAACATCGAGGAAGGCACCGGCAATTTTGTCGCCATCGCTGGCGACCTTCAGGCCACCAGCACCAATATCGACAGCATGATCAACGCCATCAACGAAGTGGTGTCGGGAAACAAGGACAACCTGGACAAAACCCTGGTCGACCTGCGCTACTCCATGGAATCGGTGGCCCGTCATGTGGACGCCATTTCACGCAACCTGGAGGGAAGCAGCCGTCATATGTATGAATTCAGCCGTCAAATACGCTTAAATCCGGGGTTGCTTCTGGGGGGCAAGCCGCCCCGCGACGAGGCCGTGGCGGTGGAGAGGGCCCAGTAATGAAATCTTCCTGGCTTCGCGCCCTTGTCCTGCTGACGCCTATGCTTGTTCTGGTAGGTTGCGCCCAGCCCAAGCTGCCACAGGAAAACTATTACCGGCTTGTGGTCGCCGACCCTGCCGACGGTGAGAAGGTTCTCGACGGGTCGCTGGTGGTGGAACCTTTTATCGGCAACGGTCTGACCAGTGAGCGATCGCTTCTTTATAGCACCACCACCGCGCCGTTGAAGGTCCAGCAATACCACTACCACTACTGGATCGATCCGCCGCCGCAGATGATCCAGGACCAGGTGGTGGCCTATCTGCGTTCCGGCGGCACCGCTGCCAAGGTGGTGACGCCGGAGATGCGACTGCTGCCAGATTATGCACTGACGGGGCGCATCAAGCGGCTCGAGCGGATTGTGGGTGGGTCACAGTTTAAGGCCGTGGTGGAGTTGGAAATCGGCCTCTCGGACGCTCGCGACAATTCTTTGGTCCTGCTTGAAACCTACGTGGCCGAAGAACCGGCGGGCAAAGACATGGCCAGCACGGTAGAAGCCTTCAACCGGGGGGTTGCTAAAATTCTCGAGAGATTCGTCGCCGACCTTACCGGCGCCCAGGGTGCCTGAAACAACTCAACCACGAATGGCAGTGATATTGGCGGCGTAGTCACCGGCGTCAAAAATAGCCGATCCCGCCACCAGAACATCGGCGCCGGCGGCGATAATTTCGTGGGCGTTTTTTGCTGTCACGCCACCATCCACTTCCAGTTCGATCTTGCGCTCGCCGATCATGGTGCGCAGCCGGCTGATCTTCTCCAGCTGCGAGGTCAGAAAAGACTGACCGCCGAATCCGGGATTGACCGACATGACAAGGATCAGGTCCACCTTGTCGATTACGTATTCCACGGCGTCGGCCGGGGTGGCGGGGTTGAGCGAGATTCCCGCCTTCTTGCCCAGAGAGCGGATTAATTGCAGCGAGCGGTCGATGTGATAGCCAGCCTCCACATGGACCGTGACGATGTCGCTTCCGGCTTCGGCGAAGGCCTCGATATAGGGGTCTACGGGATCGATCATGAGATGTACGTCGAAGGGCTTTTTTGTGTGGGGACGCATGGCCTTGACCACGGCCGGGCCGATGGTGATGTTGGGCACGAAATGGCCGTCCATCACATCCACATGGATGTAATCGCACCCAGCCTCGTCGATGGCGCGGATTTCCTCGCCCAGCCGCGCGAAATCGGCAGAAAGAATGGAGGGTGCTATCTTGATGGCTTGGCTCATGGCCTTGGTCGATTCCTCAGGCGGCTAGCGCCTGTTCCATGTCGGGGCTGTATTCGCCTTTGGTGGCGAGGCTATTCATCCGCGCCCGGTGGAGCAAGGAGGCCTGGGCGGCGGCGATATTTTCGGCTTTACCACCCCAGCGGATGAGTGTCGGGTGTTGCAGGGCGCGCCCGTAGGAAAAGGTCAAGTTCCAGTCAAATTTCCCGAGTGCGTTCATGGCGTTCAGATGGGCGGTCGCGTCCTCGTCCGACTGGCCGCCGGAAAGAAAGGCAATTCCCGGGACCTCTCCCGGCACACAGTCCTTGAGGCACTGAACGGTTTTCTCCGCCACCTCTTCGATGCCCGCCTGATTAGGGCAATCTTTGCCCGACAGCACCATGTTCGGTTTGAGCAATATACCGTCCAGCGCCACCCCTTGCGCCGCCAGTTCGGCGAAGACGCATTTCAACGTCTTCTCGCTGACCTCATAACAGCGCACGATATCATGGGAGCCGTCCATTAGGACTTCCGGCTCGACGATGGGCACTAGGCCGGCCTCTTGGACCAGCGCGGCATAGCGGGCCAGGGCATGGGCGTTGGCGGAAATGCAGGCATCGCTGGGGATGCCCTCGCCTATGGTGATTACCGCGCGCCATTTGGCAAAACGCGCCCCGATGTCGCGGTATTCGGCGAGGCGCTCACGCAGGCCGTCCAGGCCCTCGGTCACCTTCTCGCCGGCCGCGCCCGCCAGGTCTTTGGCGCCGGTATCGACCTTGATACCAGGGATCATGTTCTGGCCACGGATCACATCGACCAGCGGCGTGCCGTCGGCGGCCTTCTGGCGGATGGTTTCGTCATAGAGGATCACGCCGCTGACGAATTCCCCCAGCCCCTCGGCGCGGAATAACAGTTCACGATAGTCGCGCCGGTTGTCCTCGCTGGAGACCACATCGATACTTTTGAGGCGCTTTTCAATGGTGCCGGTGCTTTCATCCGCCGCCAGGATGCCCCGTGGCTTGGCCGCGATTTCCTGGGCTGTTTGTGCCAATTGCGAAGCCGACATGGTTTTTACTCTCCCTGGGGTAACGGAATTTTGGTGGCGGCTTTAAGCGCCATAACGCCCGGCAGGTCATTGCCCTCGATGAATTCGAGAAAGGCGCCGCCCGCTGTCGAAACATAAATCAAGTCATTTATTACCCCGGCATGGGCCAGGGCCGCAACCGTGTCGCCGCCACCGGCGACGGAAATAAGTTTCCCGTTTTTCGTCATTTCCGCCACTGCCCGGGCGACCCCATTGGTTCCGGTGTCAAAGGGTTTGGTTTCAAATGCGCCCAGTGGCCCGTTCCAGACCAGGGATTCGCACTTCCCGAGCCGTTCGGTAAAAAGGCCGGCGCTTTCCGGGCCGATATCGAGGATCATGGAGTCTTCTGGCACCTCACCGATGGCTACGGTGCGGGTAGCAACGTCTGCGGCCAGTTCCTTGGCCACCACGGCGTCCACGGGTAGCACGATGTCACATCCAGCCTTCTGTGCCTTGTCTAGAACGGCCTGCGCGGTCTCCGCCATGTCGTGTTCGCAAAGGGAAGCGCCGACATTGACGCCGGTGGCGGCGAGGAAGGTATTAGCCATGGCGCCGCCAATCAGGATTTTATCCAGCCTTGCCGTTAGATTTCCCAGAACCTCCAGCTTGGTGGAAACCTTAGCCCCACCGATGATTCCGGCGGCCGGAGACTTGGGGTTCTCGATCACGTTTTCCAATGCGATCAACTCCTGATCCATCAGGTTGCCCGGCGCGCCGGGCAACAAATGGGCAATGGCCTCCACCGAGGCATGGGCCCGGTGGGCGCAGGAAAAGGCATCCATGACATAAAGGTCGCCCAACGCCGCCAGTTCACCTGCAAATTCCTGGTCATTGGCTTCCTCGCCGGCGTGGAAGCGCAGATTTTCCAACAGCGCCACATCGCCGTCCTTCATTTGCGCGATGATGGATTGGGCGGCATCGCCGACACAATCGGCGACGAAAGTCACCGGGCGCGAAAGCACCGCGCCCAAGGGTTCGGCGATTGGTGCCAGAGACAGGGCCGGGTCCGCTTTTCCCCCTGGCCGGCCGAAATGGGACATCACCACCACTTTTGCGCCGTGTTTGGAAAGATAGTCGATGGTCGGCGCCACACCCGTGATGCGTGTCTTGTCGCCAACCGCCCCATCCTTCATGGGCACGTTGAGATCGGCGCGCACAAGCACAACCTTTCCTTCAACGTCCAGATCCTCCAGGCGACGGGAGAGGCTTGTATCCACCTTGAATTACCGGCGCAATCGGGCCTTCACGGCCTTGGCCACGGCGTCCGCCGTGATGCTGAAATGTTCATAAAGGTCACTGGCTGGAGCCGATTCGCCGAATCCGGTCATGCCGATCACCGCGCCCTCAAGCCCCACATAGCGTTCCCAGCCAAATGGGACGGCGGCTTCCACCGCCACCCGCACCGTACCCTTGCCCAGAACCTCGTCGCGATAATCCTGAGGCTGGGTGTCGAAGGCTTCCCAACAGGGCAGGGATACCACGCGGGCGGGGATGTCGTCGGCCTGCAAGGCATCGCGGGCGGCCAGGGCAATTTTAACCTCCGAGCCGCTGGCCATAAGGACGGCGCGGGGGTTTCCATCGGCCTCGGCCAGGATATAGCCACCGCGGGCACACAGATTTTCAGCCCCGGCCTCCTTGCGCAGGGCCGGCAGTCCCTGGCGCGACAGGGCCAACACCGAGGGGCCGTCATTGCGTTTGAGTGCAATTTCCCAGCATTCGGCGGTTTCCATGGCGTCGGCGGGGCGCATCACATGAAGATTGGGGATGGTGCGCAGACTGGCCAGGTGTTCCACCGGCTGGTGAGTAGGGCCGTCCTCGCCGAGGCCGATGGAATCGTGGGTCATGACATAGACCACGCGCTGTTTCATCATGGCCGAGAGACGAATGGCATTGCGGCAGTAATCAGCAAATACAAGAAAGGTGCCGCCATAGGGCACGAGGCCGCCATGCAGCGCGATGCCGTTCATGGCCGCGGCCATGGCGTGTTCGCGCACCCCGTAATAGATATAGCCGCCGGAGAAATCGTCCCTGGTGACGGGGGCCTGGGCCTTGGTCAGGGTCAGGTTGGAGCCGGTAAGGTCGGCCGATCCGCCCACCATCTCGGGCAGAGCCGCGGTCAGCACCTCCAGCACCTCATGGGAGGCTTTACGGGTGGCCCATTTGGGCGCCTCGGCGGCCAGGGTTTCCTTGAACGTGGCCAGCGCCGCCTCCCAGTTCTCCGTGAGCTCGCCGCCCATGCGGTGGGTGAAGGCATCCCCATTTGTGTCCCCGGCCAGCCGCGCATCCCAGGCCTCTCGTTCGGCTTGTCCTCGGCTTCCGGCATCGCGCCAGGCATCGAGGATGGGGCTGGGGACCTCGAATGGTGGGGAGCTCCATCCCAAGGTCTTGCGGGCAGCGGCCACTTCCTCGGCGCCAAGGGGGGCGCCGTGGGTGGCGGCGGTGCCTTGTTTGTTGGGGGCGCCGAAGCCGATGGTGGTGCGGCAGGCGATGAGTGAGGGTGTATCAGTGGCCCGCGCTTCCTCAATGGCGGCGGCAACGGCCTCGGCGTCGTGGCCGTCGACGCCGCGTACGTCCCAACCGTGAGCCTTGAAACGCGCCTGCTGGTCGTCGGAAACGGTGATCTCGGTGGGGCCGTCAATGGTGATGCCGTTATCGTCGAACAGCACGATCAGCTTACCCAGCTTCAAATGCCCGGCGATGGAAGCGGCTTCGTGGCTGATGCCTTCCATCAGACAGCCGTCCCCGGCGATCACATAGGTATGGTGGTTGACAAGCGCCTCGCCGAATCGCGCCGCCATTATGCGCTCGGCCATGGCCATGCCGACGGCGTTGGCGATGCCCTGGCCCAGGGGGCCGGTGGTGGTCTCGACACAGGCGGCAAGCCCGTATTCGGGGTGGCCGGCGGTGCGGCTGCCGAGCTGGCGGAAGTTTTTGATCTGGTCGATCCCCATGTCCTCATGACCGGTGAGATAGGCCAGGGCATAGAGCAGCATGGAGCCGTGCCCGGCCGAGAGGACGAAACGGTCGCGGTCGGCCCAGCGCGGCGCGCCCGCATCGAATTTGAGGAAATGGGTAAACAGCACCGTAGCCACATCGGCCATGCCCAGTGGCATTCCGGGATGACCAGAATTGGCCTGTTCCACGGCATCCATGGCTAGCGCCCGGATGGCGTTGGCCATTTGGCGCGGGGCGGTGGCGTCTTCGGGAGTGTCCTTTGAGGTCTGATCGGAGGCGGTCTGTTCGACTCCACGCATTCTTTATAAGCCTTTCCTGTCGCTATGGGTACACGGGAAGGGGCAAGGGTCCGGGGCGCATTTTATTGTGCTAAGGCACGGACAGCACAGGCACGCCGTTTTTGTTTCAGCGCCTTTCTTTCTATCAGCGCTACGGGGTCAGTTCCAGTCCCTTCTATGGTGATTCCCTGTCTTTAATGAATACTCCTTAAGCCCTCCCTAACCCCGGAGCACGTACCACATGCGTCCCAGAATCTCATGGATAAGGACGCGGATGCCAGCGGCGAAAAAGGTCTTGAGGAAAGGGATTTTCGTGGGCTTTGAGACTTTTGTAAAAAGGGAAAAGTGGTGCCGGCGCACGGACTCGAACCGCGGACCTGAGGTTTACAAAACCCCTGCTCTACCAACTGAGCTACACCGGCAACCAGAAAGAAAGTAGTAACACGACGTGGCGGACTCAACTCCAAAAACTTAAGGAAGGAGCTGTTGAGATATATCTATGGCGGGGCGGTGAGGGCAGCGCTCCGCCAGCGCCGGCGCAACAGCCAGGCGCAGGCGCCGCCTGCCAGTGACAGCCCCGCCATGACGAGGAAGGCGCCGCCGCCCGTGGCCTCAAAAATCCGCCCCGACAGGATCACGCCAAGCCCCAGCAGGCCACCCATGGCGGTGGAGGAATAAAGGCCCTGGGCGGTGGCCGAACATCCAGGTGGCGTGGCGCGGGCGATGAAGTGCATGGCCGCGAGATGGGTGGCGCCGAAGGTCAGCGCGTGCAGGGTCTGTATGGGAAATAGCACAAACGGGTTGGTGGTAGCACCAATCACGCACCAGCGCAGCACCCCGGCCGCCGCCGCGATTACAAGAAGGGTGGTGGGCGTGACCCGGGCCATGATGGCGCCGCTGAAAGCGAACAATAAAACCTCAGCCATGACCCCGGTAGCCCACAAGCCGCCGATCACATCGTCAGCGAATCCAGCCTCGCGCCAGAACAAGGTGGCGAATCCGTAATAGGCGCTGTGGCTGGCCTGGATCAGCCCCGCGGCGGCTAGAAAAATAAGGAACAGGGGCTCACGGAGAATGCGCCGCAGGGGCGCTTCGGGGGCTTGTGATTCACCGCCGATTCCCGTGGTTTCTGGGTCCGGAAGCTGAAGCGCGGCGAAGAAGGTCAGGGCCACCCCACCCAGGACCAGCCACAACACCGCCGTAACCGGAAGCTCCACCAGCACCATGCCGCCACCGGCGCTGGCAAGCACGAAGGTCAGCGATCCCCACAGCCGGATGCGTCCGTAATCCAGCTTATGGGCATAGCTGGTAATCATGGTCAGGTTCTCGCCCAGGGGCATCAGGGCCGTGAACATGGAAAAGGTGATCAGGGTCACGCCCAGCAATTGCCAAAATCCCTGCGCCCAGTGGAACAGAGAAAACCCCGCCAGGGCGCCCAGCGCCAGGGTGGCAAGCAGGCGGCGCTTTTCCGGGCGGCGGTCGGCGAAATGGGCGAAGAAGGGGTTGGCCAGCACCTTCATCCACAGTCCCGCTCCCAGCAACAGGCCGATTTCCTCGGCGCTCATGCCCCGCGTTTCATTCAGCCACAGCGGCCAGAAGGGCATGAGTACGCCCACCACCAGAAAGACGGCGGCGTAGAACAGGGCAAGACGGAACGACAGCACCAGGCGCGGCGATGGGAAGGCGGCGACGATCATGAGCGCCGGCTGTGTTCATAGAGGGCGATGGCGGCGGCGTTGGAAACATTGAGGCTGTCCATCCCTTTCTCCAGGGGAATGCGCGCCAACAGGTCGCAGCTTTCATGCACGAGGCGGCGCAGGCCGCGCCCTTCGGCCCCCAGGACCAAGGCCGTCAGCCCCTTCATGGGGGTGTCGGCTAGGCTCTGTCCGGCTTGCGCGTCGAGGCCGACGCACCAGAATCCGTTGTCTTTGAGTTCCTTCATGGCCCGCCACAGGTTGCTCACCCGCACCAGTGGCACTTTCTCCAGCCCTCCGCTGGCGGCCTTGGCCAGCGCCGAGGTTGCCTCGGGGGCGTGACGCTCGGTGACGATCACGGCCAGGGTGCCGAAGGCCGCTGCCGAGCGCAGTACCGCCCCCACGTTATGGGGGTCGTTTACTTGGTCGAGGATCACCGCCACGCCGTGGCCACCAGATTGCGCTTCACGGCACAGCTCTGCCAGTGAGGTCTCCGGCAGGGGGTCGGCTTTCAGGGCCACGCCCTGATGTACCGCGCCTTTGGGCAACAGTTTGGATATGGCCGCCCGCGTGGTTTCCTCCACGGAGTCGATACGGCCGTCACGGCCGGCATTTTCGGCGACCAGCTCATCGAGCCGCGCACCTACGGCGCTACGGGCTTCGGGCGTGACTACGAGACGCCGACAGCGCCGCTGCGGGTTGGCCAGTGCCGCCAGTACCGTGTGAATGCCATAGAGCCATTGAACACCGGCGCTTTTGGCTCCTTTTCCGGAGGTGGAACGGACCCCGGAAGAGATTTTTTTTGGGCGTGGTTTCCGGTGCTTGTGCCTCATGGAAATCGGTCCTAATATGGATGCGTTGAAAGTGCAAGTTGCGTGGGCCGGGTGCATCCGGGGCGAACCGTTTGGTGTGCCCTTTTTTTGCATCTTTTTGGCGTTGACATCGCTCGGGAAATAACCATAGTTCCCAATCCGTTGCGCCGACATATCCCTTGGCGCGGAGGGGTGGCCGAGTGGTTAAAGGCAGCAGACTGTAAATCTGCCGACGTACGTCTACGTAGGTTCGAATCCTACCCCCTCCACCATTTATGTCGAGGGGGTGTTTTGGAGAGAGGGCGATAAGGGCAACAGGGGACCAGCCACAGCGGGTGTAGCTCAATGGTAGAGCCCCAGCCTTCCAAGCTGGTTACGTGGGTTCGATTCCCATCACCCGCTCCAAATTGAAGGCACCGCCCGCACAGAGGCTAAATTTTCGGGGTGGAATTGAAAAGCAGCCCGGTTTTTTATTGAGATTGTTTGAAGGAACAGACCCATGGCGAAGGCAAAATTTGAACGCACCAAGCCCCACTGCAACATTGGCACCATCGGCCATGTTGACCACGGCAAGACGACGCTGACGGCGGCGATCACGAAGGTGCTCGCGGAGACTGGCGGGGCTGAATTCACGGCCTTTGACCAGATTGACAAGGCTCCGGAAGAAAAGGAGCGCGGCATCACCATCGCCACGGCCCATGTGGAGTATGAGACGGAGAACCGCCACTACGCCCATGTGGATTGTCCCGGCCACGCCGATTATGTGAAGAACATGATCACCGGCGCGGCCCAGATGGACGGGGCGATCCTGGTTGTTTCTGCGGCCGACGGTCCCATGCCGCAGACCCGCGAGCATATTTTGTTGGCGCGCCAGGTGGGTGTTCCGGCGATCGTGGTTTATATGAACAAGGTCGACCAGGTGGATGATCCGGAACTGCTGGAGCTAGTGGAACTCGAACTGCGCGAACTGCTGAGTTCCTATGATTTTCCAGGCGACGACATTCCCATCGTCAAGGGCTCGGCGCTGGCCGCCCTGGAAGGCGGGGACAAGGCCACCGGCGCCGATTCCATCATCGAGCTGATGGCCGCGGTGGACGACTATATTCCCCAGCCCGACCGCCCCAAGGACCAGCCCTTCCTGATGCCGATTGAGGATGTATTCTCGATCTCCGGACGCGGCACGGTGGTGACTGGGCGCGTGGAGCGCGGCGTCATCAACGTCAACGACGAGATCGAGATCGTCGGCCTGAAGGACACCGAGAAGACGGTTGTGACGGGGGTGGAGATGTTCCGCAAGCTTCTCGACCAGGGCGAGGCCGGCGACAATATCGGCGCCCTGCTGCGCGGCACCAAGCGTGAAGAGGTGGAGCGCGGCCAGGTTCTGGCGGCTCCGGGCTCGATCACGCCGCACACCAAGTTTAAGGCCGAAGCCTATATCCTGAACAAGGACGAGGGCGGACGCCACACGCCGTTCTTCGGCAATTACCGTCCCCAGTTCTACTTCCGAACCACGGACGTGACGGGGACCATCGAATTGCCTGAGGGCACCGAAATGATCATGCCCGGCGACAATGTGACTATGGTGGTGGATCTCATCGTTCCCATCGCCATGGATAAGGGCCTGCGTTTCGCCATCCGCGAGGGTGGCCGCACCGTGGGTGCCGGCGTCGTCGCCGATATCATCGAGTAAGGCTGAACTGGTCGATTACAAGGAACCGGGTTGATGGAAAACCAGAACATCCGCATACGGCTCAAGGCGTTCGATCACCGCGTGCTCGACCAGTCGACCGTGGAGATCGTGAACACAGCCAAGCGGACCGGCGCTGAGGTGCGGGGACCGATCCCGCTGCCGACGCGTATTGAGAAATTCACGGTTTTGCGTTCGCCCCATATCGACAAAAAATCACGGGAACAATTTGAAATCCGCACCCACAAACGGCTTCTGGATATTATCGATCCGACGCCGCAGACCGTGGACGCGCTCATGAAACTCGACCTCGCCTCGGGCGTGGACGTGGAAATTAAGCTCTAGGGGTAAGAGTTATGCGTTCAGGACTCATCGCCCGTAAACTTGGCATGTCACGCGTCTTTGACGCGTCGGGCGTGCATATTCCCGTCACCGTGTTACAGGTGGACGACTGCCAGGTGGTGTCCGTCCGCTCCCAGGACACGCACGGCTATTCGGCGGTGCAGGTGGGTGTGGGCGCGGCTAAGGTCAAGAACGTGGGCAAGGCCATGCGTGGTCATTACGCCAAGGCCAAGGTGACGCCGAAGCGGCGGCTGGCCGAATTCCGGGTCGGCCCCGACGCTCTTCTCGATGTGGGCACGTCGCTTTCCGCCGATCACTTTATCCCGGGCCAGTATGTGGACGCCTGCGGCATTTCCATCGGCAAGGGCTTTGCCGGCGGCATGAAACGGCATAATTTCTCAGGCCTGCGTGCTAGCCACGGCGTTTCCGTCTCACACCGCGCCCTCGGCTCCACCGGCCAGTGCCAGGATCCGGGCCGTGTGTTCAAGGGCAAAAAGATGGCTGGTCACATGGGTGCGAAACAGATCACGGCACAGAACCTGAAAGTAGTGGCCACTGATGCCGAGCGCGGCCTGATTATGGTCAAGGGTGCGGTTCCCGGCGCCAAGGGCGGCTATCTGAAACTTTCCGATGCCATAAAGAAGCCCCAAGGCGAAGGAAATGCGCCGCCAGTTGTGGAAGAGGTCAAAAAGGCGGCCGAGGATCAGGGCCCGACCAAGAAGGAACTGGCCCGACAGGCCAAAGCTGAAGCTGAAAAAGAAGCCGCCGGGGAGGATTCCGGAGGCAAAGCCCCCGAAGAAGCCGCGCCGGAAGCTCCCACCGAAGAATCCAAGAACAAGGATGAAGACCAATGAAGGTGGCGGTGAAAAATCTCGACAACAAGAATGTGGGCGACATGAATCTCAACGAGGCCGTGTTCGGCGTCGAGGCGCGCCCCGACATTCTCGCTCGCATGGTCAACTGGCAGCTCGCCAAGCGCCGCGCCGGAACCCACAAGACTCGGGGCGTCAGCGAAATTCGCGGCACCACGGCTAAGCCGTGGCGGCAGAAGGGAACCGGACGCGCCCGTTCGGGAAGCGTCCGTTCGCCCCAGTTCCGCGGTGGCGCGGTGATCTTCGGCCCGGTGGTGCGCGGCCATGGCCATAAACTGCCCAAGAAAGTGCGCCAGCTGGCCCTGAAAACAGCGCTTTCGGTGAAGCAGGCCGAGGGCAAGCTAATGGTGCTCGATTCCACCAAGCTGGCCAAGCCTAAGACCTCGGAACTGGCCAAGCATCTCGCTAAGCTCGGTCTCGCCCACGCGCTGGTCGTCGATGGCGCGGAAGTGAATGAGAATTTCGGCCGTGCGGCAGCCAATCTCCACGGCATTGACGTGCTGCCGCAGCAGGGCATCAACGTTTACGATATTCTGCGCTGTGACACGCTGGTTCTGACCAGGGACGCGGTCAGCCATCTTCAGGAGCGCTTGAAATGAGCCGTGCCGTCAAATTCGTGAGCCGTGAGCGTATGTACGATATCGTGCGCCGTCCCGTGATTACCGAAAAGACGACGCGGGGCTCCGAGCACAACCAGGTCACATTCGAGGTGGCACTGGACGCCTCCAAGCCAGAGATCAGACAGGCTGTGGAAACCCTGTTCGAGGTCAAGGTGACGAACGTCAACACCCTGCGCGTGAAGGGCAAGGAAAAGCGCTTCAAGGGGCGTCTCGGGCGCCGCAACGACTACAAGAAAGCCATCGTGACGCTGGGCGAAGGCCAGCACATCGATGTCACCACCAGGATCTAGGACATGGCGCTGAAAACACATAAACCGACGACGCCGTCACGGCGCGGACTGGTCCTGGTGGACCGCTCTCGCCTGTGGAAGGGCAAGCCCGAAAAGACCCTGATCGAAGGTAAGTCGCAGAAGGGCGGGCGCAACAATGGCGGACGCATCACCATGCGACACAAGGGTGGCGGGCACAAGCGCACCTATCGCCGCGTTGATTTCAAACGCGCCAAGTTCGACATGCCGGCTACGGTGGAGCGGATCGAATACGATCCCAACCGTACCGCGAATATCGCATTGATACATTACGCTGACGGAGACAAGCGCTACATCTTGCACCCCAAGGGGCTCAAGGCCGGCGATCAGATTATGGCAGGACCAACGGCGGATATACATGTTGGCTCTGCGATGCCGCTTGAACTCGTGCCGCTTGGTACTTCTGTTCACAACGTTGAGCTCAAGTCTGGGAAGGGTGGCCAGCTCGCGAGGTCGGCAGGTGCTTCTGTTCAGGTCGTAGCTAAGGAGGGAGCTTTCGTAACGGTGCGTCTTCCGTCCACTGAAGTAAGGCGTATCAGAAAAGAGTGTATGGCTACGATCGGTGAAGTTGGAAATGCCGACCATGAATTGACCGTGATTGGCAAAGCAGGTGCCAATCGTTGGAGGGGTAAGCGTCCTAAGGTTCGAGGTGTTGCGATGAACCCCGTTGACCATCCCCTAGGGGGTGGCGAGGGTCGTGCCTCAGGCGGTCGT
>Ga0207990_1000560_pt1 | contig 21322 bp, 18 predicted proteins | sample ETNtaG_8_FD_185780 | JGI IMG/M metagenome (GOLD analysis project Ga0207990, IMG submission 185780) | Marine microbial and viral communities from oxygen minimum zone, Eastern Pacific Ocean - ETNP201406SV75 (SPAdes) (version 2) | ecosystem: Environmental > Aquatic > Marine > Oceanic ...
TAGGAGCAAACGCTTTGCGCCTGATACTGACCAACTGCAACGTTATCGACTGTGTGAACGCCGATCCCAAGGCCCAGGCCACTGTGGTCATCGAGGACGGGCGCATCCTGGAGGTCCGGGACGGCGGCCCGCCAGCCAGCGCGGCCGATGACCGTCTTATAGACCTGGAAGGTGCGTACCTGCTGCCAGGGCTGTGGGACTGCCACATCCATCCCCAGCACCCTGTTCCGGCGGGCACTACAGTAGCCCAGATCACTGCCGACTTCGGCCAGAATCTGCAACGGGGCATGATCGAGGCTGGCGTGACTGCTGTGCGTAGCGGCGGGGCTAGCAACTGGATGGACGTGGCCTGGCGGCGGGCGTTTTCAGGGCCGGGTCCGGCCGGGCCCAGGGTCTTTGCCTGCGGTCATTTCTTGACCACCACTGGCGGCCACTTTCTGACCTCAGGTCACGCTCGAGAGTGCGACGGCCCTTACGGCTACGCCGAGGCCATTCGTGACCAGATGAAACACGACGTTGACCACATCAAGTTGAACCTCTCCGGCGGGATCATGGGGCCCCGCTGGGACCGGCACACCGAGTCATTCCTGCTGCCCGAGGAGATCGAGACCGCGTTTGCCCTGTGCCGCCAACGAAACTTCCCGGTGATGGCCCACGCCACCAACCCGGAGGCGGTCAAGATGGCCATCAAGCTGGGCGCCCACACCGTTGAGCACGCCTACATCACCGACGAGGACTGCATCACGGACTTCGTCAGCAGCGGCACCTGGTACGTTCCCACCCTCAGTATCAGCCAGCTCTCGCCCAACCTGGTTACCACCGAGTACGAGAAGGCTTGGGCCGCCCGCAAGCAGCTAGCGCCGGACCTAGTGGTGCGGGCCGATGCGGCGGCGGAGGAACACCGGAATTCCTTCCAGAAAGCGTTGTCCGCCGGGGTCAAGATGGCCCTGGGTTCGGACATTTCGCCCATGCATGAGTCGGCATTGCTGGAACTGGGCCTGTGGGTCAAGTGCGGGGCCACACCTTGGCAAGCGCTGACTGCCGCCACTAAGAACGCCGCCGAGATGTGTGGCGTGGGTCCGGAACTGGGCACGGTGGAGCCGGGCAAGCTGGCCGATTTGATAGTCGTCGCGGACAACCCATTGGCCGACATAGAGAACGTGCGGAAGCTTCAATTGGTGTTGAAGGAAGGCCGCATCGTCGCTGACCACCGGGGATGACGAAATAGCCCAATCCCCTGGGCTTTTCCCGCGTGATTGCCTCTGTGACTGCCCACGCTTATAATCTGCCCTCAGGCTACATCAGTCAGCTATCAGGAGTGTCGAATTGCCAAGTAATAAGTTGACCATCGGCGACGTGGAGATCACCTCATTGTCGGACGGACTCTTGTCGTTCGACCTCTGTAACTTCTTCCCGTCCGTCCCAGAAGATGAATGGCCGGAAGAACACCTGAACGCCGACCACGGCGTCAGTTTCAACCTGGCCTGTTTCCTGATCAAATCGGACGGACACACCGTCGCCGTTGACACTGGATTGGGTCCCAAGCAGACACCGGAAACCCCTTGGGGTAATCTTCTGGACGATATGAAAACCCATGGAACCAGTCCCGAAGACGTGGACATGGTGGTCATGACCCACGCCCACCGGGACCACGTAGGCTGGAACCTAGTCTCCAACGACGGCAAGTACTCTCCCACGTTCCCCAACGCCCAGTATTTCTTGGGCGCTAAGGACTGGGAAGCCTGCCACAACCCGGCGCTCATCGAAGACCGGTATCCCAATGCCTCGGAATGTGTTTACCCACTCCAAGACCTGGGCGTTTTGACCCTGATGGAAGACGGCCACCAGATCACCAGCGAGATCAAAACGCTGGCAACTCCCGGCCATTCCCCGGGACATATGAGCCTCATGATCTCGTCACAAGGGCAGGGAGGTCTCGTGTTGGGCGACGTGCTCCATAACACGGCCCAGATCGAGAATATTGATTGGGTATCCCGCGCCGATATCGACCCTGTCCAGACACGGATCACGCGTCGCGAGATGATGGACCGGCTGGAACGGGAGGGTATCCCGGTGGCTGCCGTTCACCTGGCCGCACCGGGCTTCGGCAAGATCGTCCGCGAGAACGGCCGCCGTTTCTGGCAGGTCCTATAGCCCGGATACGCGGCTTATACCCATGCTAGCCCTCACCCACGGAACGCTGATCGATGGGACCGGTGGCCCGCCCATCCCCAACGCCACGGTTTTGGTCAACGACCAAGGTCGTATTGAGGCCGTCGGGCAACGGGAAGCGGTGGCGTTGCCGCCAGACTGCCGGGTTGTTGACATAACCGGCCTCACGCTACTTCCGGGACTGATCGACTGCCACGACCACCTGACGTCATTCGGTTACGACCTGATGGGCCGCTGGGGCCGGGCCGAGCCACGGAGCGCCCGGGTGTTGCGCGTGGCCAAAGTCATGGAAGAGACCTTGTTATCGGGCTACACTGCCATCCGCGACTGTGGTTGGCTGGATGTGGGCTACAAGCAAGCTGTGGACCAGGATCTGGTGTCTGGGCCACGGTTACAGATCGCCACCAGCCCGTTATCGCCTACCCAAGGAACCCAAGACCGCTCCAGCGGCTCGGGACACCACCAACCAACGTCACCCGACCCCAACCTACCCAGGGGAATCGCCGACGGGCCGGATGAAGTGCGGGCCATGGTCCGCCAAGTGATTCGGGCCGGCGCGGATGTGATCAAATTCTTCAACACCGGATTCGGCCGCCAGACCCAGAGCGGCAAGACCCGCTCCTACAATGCTGGGGAGACCCAAGCACTGGTCGACGAGGCCCACATCCACGGCAAGACGGTGGCCTGTCACGCCCTGGGCGGACCCGGGCTTCGCACCGCCATTGAAGCCGGAGTGGATTCCATCGAACACGGCTGCCTGCTGGCGTCGGAGCCCGACCTGCTGAAAATGATGGCCGACAAGGGCATCTACCTGGTGCCAACCTTCACGGTTTTCACCTTCCACGCCACCCAGGGCAACTCCCACGCCCGGGAGGAGGCCACGGGATTCCGGCAGCAACACATAGACACGGTGCAACAGGCGCTGTCTGCAGGGGTGAAAGTGGTCGCCGGGACCGATGCGGGAGCCTGGGAACACGGCAACAACGCAAAGGAACTCGAGTTACTGGTCGCGGCCGGAATGACGCCGATGCAGGCCCTGGTCGCGGCCACCGGTTGGGCTGCCGGATGCCTGGACTTACAAGACAGCATCGGCACAGCGGAACCCGGCAAGTTCGCTGATCTGGTAGCGATCGATGGGGACCCTTTGGCCGACATAACCGTCCTGCAAGACAAAGAGCGGGTACGGCTGGTGATGAAAGAAGGACAGGTCTACGTAGACCGGGTGGCCGGCGTTTAAGACCCCGACCAGTTGAACTTGCTGTAGAGGCCGTGTCGGCCCTGATATTCCCAGGTCATCGTCTCATCTTCAACCTTGGAGGTGGAGAGACCCATGACGTGCTCGTCCCCGTGGATGACGTTGCGAAGATTGTGGATCGTGACCAAGCCAGATCGGTCCTCGCCGCCCCTAAGAGTCTGCATCTCTAAGAACAAGGTGTCTGACGCCCTGATGGTCCTGGTTCGGCCATCGATGGTCATCTCTAAGGGCATCCTCTTGACCGCTTTGTATTTCCCGCCCGTGTAGAACTGGGACATGATCTGCCAGGGGCCGCCCTCGGTCCCGGAAAATATCGCCTGTAGCGCCTCGCCCTGCTCTGGAGAGGAGTTGTCATCCACCAATAGCACACAGGTCCAGTCCCCATCCGCCATGATTGGGCCGGGGCTGTGCAGAAAGATGGCGACATTTAATCCAGCCAAATCCACACCGCCATAGTTGCCCTTGCTGAAGGAAACCGCCCAGATGGTGTCGCAATGGCCGTTGGTGGCAGGCTGCCGGAATGACACATGGCAGGGACACAGCAGATTACAGTTACAACCTTCGAACAGGTCCCCCTCGGCGGTCCACTCTACAGCCATCACTATCTCCAATCTATGTGCAGTCAAAGCTCTGCGAGAAAGATACAGCCCACCCCCGGAATATGTCTAGGCCGAAAGGGCTTTACGCCACACCGTGCGGACAAAATAAAAGGGGAGCAAGATTTGTTCTTGCTCCCCTTGTTAGGTCGAATGAGTGTCGGCCTACAGGCCTAGAACATCGTGCTGTCGCTGACCTCGCCGTGGCGAATCTCGCGTAGCTTGTCGCGGAAGTCGAACAACACTTTGTCGTCTTCTCCCTTATCTAGTCCGTCGGGCTTGCTCTCTATATACTCGATCAACTCGTCAAGTGCGGCGTTCTCCCTGGTCCCCGCAGGAATCTTGAAGAAATCGGCGTCGAAGGTGGGCAACTCGCCGGGACCGAAGTAGCCGGTCATGTATTTGCCCGTGCTCTCATCGTGGAGGGTGTAGCCTTCGAGATCGTGTGTGCCCTTGCCCAGCACCTGGCCGGTCTCGATGTAATGCTCCATGACGGCCTTGGCCCCGTACTTGTTGATGGGGCAGACCTTCATACAGATGGCGCAGCCCTCATACCGGGACATGACCGGCCGGCAGCGTTTATAGATGAGCTTATTCTTCTCGACACCGCGCCACCATATCTTCTCGCGCATCAAAGCCCGGCCTGGGCACCGGTTTACGCAGACCTGGCAGACCTGACAGAAGGCGTGGAACCCATAGTCTTCTGGCTTGTCGAAGGATACAGGAGCGTCGGTGGTGATGATCTGGAGCCGGCAGCGGGCGCCGGCGTGGGGAGTTAGCAGTTGCCCGTTGGCTCCCAACTGGCCCATGCCAGCGGCCACGAACATCGGAATGGTTGCGGCGCTGTGGTTACTGGGACCGTGCAATTGGGCGTGGTAGCCCAACGACAGGATGTAATCGACCATCCGAAGTCCCATGGGCGCCTGAACCTCGTAGGTGCCGTAGTGACCGTGTTCCGCGGCCATGCTGGGCGCGGTCTGGGTCTCTTCGAAGTCTTGCTCCAGCGCCAGACAGATGGCATTTGGATACTTGATGTGTTCTTTCCGGTCTTGGTAGACAAAGCGTATGTCATGGTCGGTGAAACCGACGTCCAGATAACCCATGTCCACGGCCCTGTCGCGGATCAACTGGGTGATATCTTCACCTGAGGCCGTACCGGTGGGCTGCAGGTCGCCGGTCCGGTTCATGCTGGGATAGAACTCTTCCATCACAGCCTGATGCTCGTGGTGGTATTTCTGCATTGCCGCGGTGCCGACGCTGGGGGCCCATTCTGTATCAGCCGCGTGCTCAACCTGCTGGCGAAGCAGCGGGTATTCTCTACTGTAAAAATCGATGTCTTTGCTGACCATCGGAATGCCAGGGACCGTTTCCAGTTCTTCGGGTACGGGAATCTCTACGGAGTCCATGCCGGCTTTTCTGCCTGGACGGACCACGATATGACCTACCTTTAACATTGGACTAACTCCTTTTGCACCAAGGGTGGGGGTAACGGGATTCTGACTCACCGCGTGCCTGATGTCAACACGCCTGAGCACAAGTAACGTCCGCAATGGCGGGTACGCAGGGGTCTTAGCCGGACAACTGCTCTTTGGAGATATCTATGTTCGGGGTCTCAGACGGCTTGATTCCGTTCAGCAGTCCCATGTAGTAACTTACGTGATCGCCCAGGACGAGCATAGACAGCGATTGGGCCAGGGGACCGCCGGCAACCCCAGTGAACATGCGGTTCTGGATGCCGGAGCGGTCCAGGGTCTCGCCCAGCACGTCATATCGACGGCCAAGCTCGGGAGTTGTTTGATGCGGTCTCAGCAGAAGGGCTGTGATCCGCTGCCGAATCTCCGGGCCGCTGAGGAAACTCTCCACCGAATTGTGGAGGAGCTCCGGCAGCAACTCCGCAAAAGCCCATGACTTGCCGTTCTCATTGATCTGCGACTTCCACCTGAGGGCCATCCCAGAGAGGGCGCCGCCGCCGTAGACCAAGACCAACCGGCCGACCAACTCTTTCGCCAGCAACTTGGCAGGGTTGTCTTTCGTAGGCACTTCGATGGCGACCTGGGACGCCATCGATTCTGCGGATGCGACCGCTTCATCCACTTCGATCTCGGAGACGCTTATCACTCCGGCACGATCCAACAAAGAAGCTAGCAGCATCAGGTTGTATCCCACGGCGCTCCTAGGTTCTCCTGGGGCGTCCACGGTCATCACGGGAATCCCTGCTTCAGCCGCCTGCTGGGCCAATGTGCCGCCGCCGGTGATGGCGGCCATGGCTACACCAGCCGACCGGGCCTGATCGAACATGGCAAGGGTTTCTTCTGTCTCACCGGAGAAACTGCACACAACGATAAGTTGCCTGGGCGTGTTGCCCCCGGGCTTGTTTCCAATGAGGATGCCGGGTATACGAAAATCCCGGACCACTCTTATAGGCATACTTGAAGACGGTCCGGCCAGATCGGAAACCAGGTCGCCGGCGATGGCCGAGCCACCCATGCCCGCCACGATCACTTCAGTGCACTGCCGCCAATGGCCGGGCACCTCGGTTTTTTTGGCGGCTTGCCAGGCCTGTCGGCACTGGGAGGGCAAGCCCTGAAGCCGCCGGTGCAAACCGGACGGGTCTAGCCTCTCGTGGACAGAACAATCATCCAATTCAATCATCGGGTTTTTGTCATCGCGTTACCGGCATCGCATTGCAAAGGGCGACCCAGCCGAAACCGGCGTCCGGGCTCGCACTATGCGTTTCATCACTGAATAACATGCTTTCGGTTCTATGAACGCCTTGACAGCCTTTGCCAGCCTCGATCAACTGTGCCTCCATCTACATACGGTATTGCAATGAAACTATACCCCAATCCTACGCCCAGTTAACGGCGCCAGCATTACAATTATCGTGTAGATTAGCGCAACGGCCCGGTCTTTTATGACTAGGGCTGACGTGCGCTTCGACGCTGCGCCAACTTACCGAATCAGATATAGCTTGGATTCTTACGATATCCATATAATGCTCACCGTATCGTGTCGAAAACGAATGTTTCGGGCCCATCAGCGAACGTGGCTTGATTGCCGCTTACCGGTCTGGATATGGGAGCTAAATCCAAGCTTTGCGAGAATCGTTACCGTACAATTAGACGAACGGGGCAAAATATGAGAATCAGCATCCCGGGTCTTGGTGGCAGACTTCGCCGGGCCCGCAATGGAACAGGCTTAAGCCAAGAAAAGGTAGCGGAGCGCATCGGTGTCTCTTGGATGACAGTCCACCGATGGGAGCGGTCCCAAAGGGCGATTCCCGACCACCTTTTAGATAAACTCTGCGAACTCTATGACAAACCCATCCGTTGGTTCCTCACATTAGAGGAAGGCGACCTGGAACAAGAAAACGCACCAGCCGACGGTTCCGGGCGGGTATCCAAAGCGGCGGGTGCCTACGGCCGGAAGGGCGGATCTGATGCAGCCGGGCGGGTGTACCGAAAGATCGCAGACGCACCAGCCAATTACCTACCGCTGATCGAAAAGGTTGTGGAAGACATCTTGGACGGACTCCGGTCCAGCAGGCGTTGACCGGATCACCGTCAAACCATAGGTTTCCCCAAAAAGCCGGCGATGATATCGTCGGCTTTTTTCTTTCTCCAGGCCTTCGCCTTTGGGCCTAGCTGGCCTGCTTTGCATTTTTGCCACCTGAAAGACAGGGGTTCGGATTGGATCTGTGCCAAAAAAGAAGCCGCCAGAAATGGCGATTTCTGCGCTTGATTCGTGCCTGTAGTGGCCGGCGGTAGAGGACTCTAACCTCTGACCCCCTGCATGTAAAGCTCGACAATGAGTTGACCAACTTGACACTGGTGTTAAGGCACGAAATAGGCAAGAAAACCTTACGTTCTCTCTGCCAAGTAGGGCGTCGGATTTTGACAACCCAGGCGCTTGCTTGCCGAGCGACCCAAAAGGCAACCTCTGAGAATTGTTTCTCGTGACGGCTGTCTTTTTATTGCGGTCGCGCTTCCCAAGATTCAGGCCGATTGGCGTTTCACTTGAGGTCGATAGGCACCTTCGGCCCATGCCAAATGGCACTGGATGGTCTGTGAACATTATCACAAAGTGTTGCCTAGATAGGCAGGCCATACAGCCAAGGCTGTGGGTCGATCGACATCGACGACAGCTTAAATCTAGGTGGGACTATTCGCAGACCAAGGAACTCTAAAAACAGGAGCCTACAGCGATGGCGAAAAAACCAGAGGATGGCGGACAGAGTATCTCGCGCCGAGATTTTCTGAAAGTTTCAGGCGGGGCAGCGGTTGGATTGGGCGCGGGACTAACCGCTGGTTGGACGAATGGAAAATCACCGGCTTTGGCCTCCCGATCACTTGTGCCTTTCGCTCAAGAAGGCAACCCACTAGAAAGTTACCCCAACCGCGATTGGGAAGACGTTTACCGGGACCAATACGATTATGACAGCAGCTTCACCTGGGTCTGCTCTCCCAACGATACCCACGAGTGCCGCTTGAGGGCATTCGTTAAGAACGGAGTCGTTCTCCGGTCGGAGCAGAACTACGACTCAGGAAATATCACTGACATCTACGGCAACCAGGCCACCACCTCTTGGAATCCCAGAGGTTGCAGCAAAGGCACCACCATGCACCGGCGCGTTTACGGCCCATACCGGCTTAAGTACCCACTGGTCCGCAAGGGCTGGAAGGCGTGGGCCGACGCCGGGTTTCCTTCTCTTTCAGACGACCCTTCGCTCAGGGGCACATTCAAGTTCGACTCAAGGGGTACCGACACCTTTGTCCGCGCATCATGGGACGAGGTATTCGACTATGTTGCCAAGGCTGCCAAATCGACCGCGGAGACCTACAGCGGAGCTGCCGGTAGGAGACGTCTGGAGGCCGACGGTTACCAACCGGAGATGATCGATGAGACCTCCGGTGCGGGCACGCGCACCATGAAACTCAGGGGCGGCATGGGCTTGTTGGGGGTGATCGGAAAGTACGGCATGTACCGTTTTTCCAACATGCTGGCCATCCTGGATACCCAGGTCCGTGGCGTCAGCCAAGAGGAGTCTCTCGGGGGGCGCAATTGGTCCAACTACACCTGGCATGGCGACCAGGCGCCGGGCCAACCATTCGTGCACGGGTTGCAGGCGGCCGACTGCGATTTCAACGACCTCCGCAACACCAAGCTCCACATTCAGGTCGGCAAGAACCTGGTAGAAAACAAGATGCCCGACTCCCATTGGTTCATCGAGATGATGGAACGGAAGGGCAAGATCGTGGTCATATCTCCAGAATACAGCCCTCCTGCGACCAAAGCCGACACCTGGATCTCCATCAGGCCGGGATTGTCCGACACATCGATCTTCTTGGCGGTTTCCAAGATCATCATGGACAACGGCTGGCATGATGGGGCCTTCGTCAAACAGTTCACCGACATGCCGTTGTTGGTCAGAACGGACAACCTCAAGCGGCTCAAAGCCGACGAAGTATTTCCCGGTTACGAACCGGGGCTGTCCAAAGATGGGCCCAGTTTCACGACCCAGGGTCTCAAGGAAGACCAGTATGCTGAGCTCGGCGACTATGTCGTCAGGGATGCCAACAGCGGCGAGTTCAAGGCGATCACCAGGGATGACGTTGGCGAACGGATCGTGGAAAAGAGTATCGACCCTCAGTTGGAATGGACGGGCACATTGCAACTGGCCGACGGTTCCAGTGTGGAGGCCATGACCCTCTGGGAGATGTACAAGGTCAACCTCCTGGACTACGACCTGGAGACCACTTCCGAGATATGCGGCGCACCTAAAGAATTGATCGAACAACTGGCCCGGGACATCTCCACCATCAAACCGGTGGCCATCCACATCGGCGAGGGAATCAATCATTGGTTCCACGCCACTTTACATAACCGGGCGACCTATCTTCCCCTCATGCTGACCGGGAATATCGGCAAGCCCGGGGCCGGTTGTTACACCTGGGCGGGGAACTATAAAGCGGCCCTGTTCCAGGCGGCGGACTGGGCTGGACCGGGATTCAAGGGGTGGATCGCCGAAGACCCGTTCAACCCTAACCTGGACCCCAACGTGTCAGGCAAAGATATCAAAGTGGCCAGCCACACCAAAGGTGAGGAGCCGGCCTACTGGGACCACGGGGACCAAGCTCTCATCGTGGACACGCCAAGTGAGGGACGGAAGAACTTCACGGGCCAAACACATATGCCCACGCCCACCAAGTTCCTGTGGTTCACCAACGTCAATCTGATCAATAACGCCAAGTGGGCCTATGGGTTGATCAAACACGTCAATCCCAAGGTCGACACCATAATCAATCAGGATATCGAAATGACCGCCACGTCCGAATATTCTGACATCACCCTGCCGGCAAATTCGTGGATGGAGTTCCAGAGCCTGGAGATCACGGCTTCCTGCTCCAACCCCTTCCTCCAGGTATGGGGCGGAGACGGGATTGACCCTCTCTTCGACACCAAAGACGACGTGGCGATCATCTCGGGCGTCGCCAAACGGCTGGGCGAGATCATGGGCGACCAACGGTACGCCGACTACTGGAAGTTCACTCTAGAGGGGAATAACAGCGTGTACATCCAACGGTTGTTGGACGGCTCGACCACGACTAGGGGTTACCAGCTTGACGACATCATGGCTGGGAAGTACGGAGAGCCTGGCGTCGCATTGCTGCTTTTCAGGACCTACCCACGCATCGCCTTCTGGGAGCAGGTCCAGGACAGCCAGCCGTTCTACACGGACACCGGCCGACTGAACGCTTACTGCGACATACCCGAAGCCATCCAATACGGGGAAAACTTCATAGTCCACCGGGAGGGGCCGGAGGCGACTCCGTACTTGCCCAACGTCATCGTGTCCACCAATCCCTATATCCGGCCGGACAACTTCGGCATTACTCCGGAGATGCTGCAGAGGGAATCCTTGGACGGGGACATCCGCACCATCGCCAACAACAAGATGTCTTGGATTGAGGCCAAAAACACGGTGAACCCGCTTTGGCGGGACGGCTTCAAGTTTTACGCCCTCACCCCAAAAACACGCCACAAGGCTCACTCACAATGGAGCGTGGAGACCTGGCATATGATGTGGGACTCCAACTTTGGAGACCCCTACCGCAAGGACAAACGCTCCCCGGGCACGGGCGAGCACCAGATGCACATCAACCCCAAGGCGGCGATGGACATGGGCTTCGAGGACGGTGATTACGTGTACGTGGACGCCGATCCCGCTGATCGGCCGTTCAAGAACGCCACCCCAGATGATCCCCTGTACAAGGTTGCCCGGCTGATGCTGCGGGTCAAGTACAACCCGGCGTACCCATACCAGATCGTCATGATCAAGCACTCGCCTTTCATGGCCACGGAGAAAAGCGTTCTAGCTCACGAGACCCGTGCCGACGGCAGAGCTCTTTCGGGGGACACCGGATACCAATCCAACCTCCGGTACGGCTCCCACCAGAGCATCACCCGGGACTGGGCCATGCCTATGCACCAGACCGACACCCTGTTCCACAAGAAAAAGGTAGAGATGGCCTTTCTGTTTGGCGGAGAGGGCGACAACCACGCCATAAATACCGTCCCCAAAGAGACTTTGGTGCGCCTCACCCTAGCTGAGGCAGGTGGGCCGGAAGGAGAGGGTATCTGGGTCCCGGCCACCACCGGGCATACCCCATCCAAAGAGAATGACATAACGAAGAGATACCTTTCCGGCGGCCTGATTAAGACCGAGTGAAGGTAGCACTAGAAGGGGGCGGCATACCTAACGCCGGCGCCTAGATAAAAGGAGAGCACAGAGTGGTTAAAGATTTCGACCCAGAAGACCCTGAGGAGTTGGTGAGCGTTTCGATACCCGGAGGCGACGCCGACGAGCAGTTGGACTGCCTAGTCCACGAATATCTGCTGATGGGCTGGGGGTTCCAGCAAATAATTTCCTTGTTCCGTTCGCCTTACTACGGGGCAACCCACCAGATATTGCGACTGAAAGGCGAGGACCATGTGAAGCACCGGGTCCAACAGCTAGTCACTCAATGGCGTCAGGGTTGGACCGATGGCCGCTTCGAAGGCCGGATGGCAGGTCAGCCCGAAAAACAAACTCAAGGAGAAGTCCCACATGCCCAATGTCCATAACTGGCAGCTCGGCCGCGAAATGTCCTATCCCTATGAGGGCGTTTACCCCGAGAGACAATGGGCGTTCGTCTTTAACATTAACCGTTGAATAGCCTGCCAAACATGCACGTATGCATGTAAAAGCACCTGGACGTTCTCAAAGGGCCAGGAGTACATGTGGTGGAACAATGTTGAAACCAAGCCTTATGGCGGCTACCCACGGTTCTGGGACATAAAAATCCTTTCTCTATTGGACGAAGCCCACAAAAAAGCCGAGATTGAACCACGATGGAGCGCGTCTGGATCCGGAGGTCCGGAAGCCCCGTACGGGACCTACGATGGGCTGACGATCTTCGAAGGGGCTGAGGTGGATAGTCCCCAGAGCGAGATCGCTTTGGGCTACGAACCGACCGACGACGAATGGGCCACACCCAACATGTATGAAGACACCGCGACCGGCGCCACCAGCGAAGCAGGAGATACCTCGCTGGCGCCGGCGACACTCCCGGAGCATGGCACATGGTTCTTCTACCTGCAGCGGGTCTGCAACCATTGCAATTATGCCGCTTGCCTCGCGGCTTGCCCGCGGCAGGCAATCTACAAGAGGCAGGAAGATGGCATAGTCCTGGTTGACCAGGAACGGTGCCGCGGCTACCGGAAGTGCGTCATGGCCTGCCCCTATAAGAAGGCCTTGTACCGTCCGACGACCCGCGTCACGGAGAAATGCGTTGGGTGTTACCCCCGGGTTGAGGGCAACGACCCTCTGTTCCCCGGACAACCATTGGAACCACGGTGCATGGCTGCCTGCCCCGGCAAGATTCGCATGCAAGGCCTGGTCAAGATGAACTCTGACGGCACCTGGGCCGAGGATCGGAGCAATCCTCTCTATTACCTGGTGCACGTGGCAAAAGTGGCGTTGCCTCTCTACCCACAACTGGGCACAGAGCCCAATGGCTACTACATCCCGCCTCGCTGGGTCCCCCGCCCTTACCTTCGCCAGATGTTTGGACCGGGAGTGGATGAGGCGATCGAACGATACTCGTCTCCAGACCGCGAGCTCTTGGCTGTACTGCAGTTATTCCGGGCGACCCAGCAGATCATCTTTAACTACGAGATTATCCAAGGGCCCAAAGTCTTCGAAAGCACCAGGGACGGGAAAACGTGGGAGATGTTTGACGACACGGCCATCGGGTACGGAAAAGATGGCAAAGAGATCGTCCGGGTCGACGTGCAAGAGCCCATGCATCACCGGCCGGAGAAGCATCCCAATTCCATCTAGGGCCGCATCTTTAATTCAGAGTAGGAAAGGATAAAAACAGATGCCAGTAGATTCTCAAGAAGCCCTGAACCGAAGCGTAATCTACGAGCTTGTCTCGTCGGCCTTTCTATATCCGGCGCCAGGAACCCTAGAGGTCCTGATCGATAAAGCCAGTCAGGTCCAACTGGCGGCCTCGGAGATGGGTTCGCCGGAACTGGCCGAGGCCGTTAGCGAGTTGGCCGCCAGTCTGGCAGAGATTGATGAGGCAGTTTTAGTGCATGAATACGTCACGGTTTTTGGGCACTCCATGTCCAGTGAGTGCTCTCTTTATGAAGAGGAGTACGCCGATTCCGAGATCTTTCAGAAGTCGGGTTCCTTGGCCGACCTGAAAGGCTTTTACGCTGCCTTTGGCGTGAAGCCTGGTCCAGAACTCAAGGACCGTCTGGACCATATCGGCGTCGAGTTGGAATTCATGCATCTATTGACCTTTAAAGAAAGCTACGCCCAGTTTCATGGCCATGGGCCCGACAAAGTGGCTGTCTGCCGAGAGGCCCAAGTGAATTTCCTAACGAACCATTTAGCCCCCTTAGTCAAAGCCTTGGTAAAGCGGCTGTCAACAAGGACCGGTGGCAGAGGGTTCTACTCCTCTCTAGGACAGGTCTTAGAGTTGCAGATAGACAGGGAGATGGACCTTTTGAAGGTGGAGCTTCCGACACCTTCACCGAAACGCCCAACAGGCCCGAGAGAGATGGATGAAGAATGCGGCGCTCCTTCGCTGCAAGGATGAGCTGCCATTTCTTGACGCAAACCGCCACAGGTCCGTGTGAGAACCATGAAGATAATCGATAAAACGCTAAGCCGACGCTCCTTGCTAACCGGAGGAGCCGCAGCCGTCCTGGGTTACATGGTCCGTCCGGTCTTCCGGTCAGCCAAGGCGCAAGCGCAAGCTGCCATCGTCGCCACGCCGGTTGGCGAAGTCCCGGTGCACCCAGTTGATCCCAGATGGAGCCAGGCCAAGGTGGCCACGATCACCTTGAACCCTCAAGATTTAGTCCTGCCCCGAGTCTTTGAGGCGGCGACCGCCCTGGTGGAGGTCAAGGCTTTGTACGACGCCGATCGGCTTGGCCTGTTGATGGAGTGGGGAGACTCGGAAAGAGATGTGGACCTTGGCACGGTCCTTCAGTTCAGGGACGCAGCAGCGATTCAATTTCCCGAAGACCCAAGCCTCGATGCTGCCAGCTTCATGATGGGGCAGAAGGACGTTGGAGTCGTAATTTACCACTGGAAGAGTGACTGGCAGTTCAGCCGCTTGCATGACGTGGACGAAGCCTACCCTAACATGTACGGGGAGTTGTACCAATACTCAGGTGTGGCCGCAGGCGAGATTCCGGAAAGCATCGATTACCTGGTAAATGGACGAAAGGAGTTCTTAACGGCAGCCGCGGCCGGAAATTCCATCGCTGACCCGCTCGCCCAGGAAGCCATTGGCCCCGTTCAAAAAATGCGGGCGGAAGGATTCGGCACCATCGAACCGGAAGCAGAACAAGACGCCGGCGGATTGGGCGTTTGGCATGAAGGCCGGTGGCGTGTCACATTCTCCTTTCCTCGGCGGCAGAGTCGATTCAAGTTCGAGGACGGGGCGGTGCTACCGTTCTCATTCGCTGTCTGGGATGGCGCCCAAGGCGAACGGAACGGCCAGAAAGCATTCTCTTTCTGGCATGACCTGAGTTTGGGGGCTGCGCCGGTAATCGGGACGAGCCCATCTGCCGAAGACGATGGCGGGGGCGGCTTTCTCGTCCCGTTGTTGAGTAGTGCCGGGGGAGTGACCGTTGCGGCAGTGATGGCTGCGGTTGGGTTCCGGCTATGGCGTGGCCGGGAAAGGCCGCCGGAATAACTCGAGTCTTAATGTGAGGTTATGAGCCATGCCATTTGGAATAGGATCAACAGAACTGGTGATCATCGTGGTCGTTTTGGCCCTCTTATTCGGGTCAAAGAGACTCCCTGTGTTTGGTAGCTCCGTTGGCCGGGCCATTCGAGACTTCCGCCTGGGATTGTCAGGAGAAGACCGGGACAGTTAACGAATATCTTTCTGCGGCCCGACCGCCGGGTTTGTAGATCTGGGAGAAAGTGGTATGAGGGAGCTTGAAGGACCGCTTGGGTGGTCGGTGGAGAATCACGGCCATCTTAGCCCCGGACAGGTGCTTGGTGTTCGCATGGCCATGACCGGATGCAGGGCGGTTGGCATCGACGACCCAAAGAACACGAGAGACCTGATCGTCTACGCGGAGATTGACCGTTGCGCTACTGATGCCATCCGGTCGGTTACAGGATGCAAATTGGGCAAGCGCACTCTGAGGTTCCTGGACTACGGGAAAACGGCCGCACTTTTCCCAATGTGCGGGAAGACACGGCAGTCCGGGTATTGGCCCGTGACGATTCCAGGGAGGAGACCAAGGAGTACGCTTCGCCCAAATTAACAGTCTGGTATAGACTTGTTCACCAACGTCCACTTGCGGCCATCTAGCCTCAATTCCACCATTTATTATCCCACACAAGCGTTTCACGTCTCATGGTTATGCTCCCGTGTGGCTGTCACCCGCCCGTCCCCCTGTTACTGGGATTTGGTCGGCAAAATGTTGGCGATTTGCTCTACTGTATCCGCATATTAGTTCACACTATATCTGCCATTGGGTATGTTGGTTGGCAGGTTAAATTCATGATTATTCAAAAGGTCAAATGCAAGGGCGTCAACTTTTTTCAGCTCCGACTGGTTACAAACATTCCATTCATGGGCGCTATCGGCACATTTACTAGTTAACACTGGGTCTAGGGCGTCTATGTTTGCCATCGTGATCCAATAGAAATACTCATGGCGCTGGCAAGCGTAATCGCATGTATCGTCATAGTAGGAATACCATGCGTTATCAGGGTATTTATCTGGTATTGCGAAAAATCTCCCACCCCGAGCGTCATCCATCGCATTGACTAGCTTGGATGACTCAGATGTCTCACCACCGAAAAACTCTGGATACGTTGCGTACCATCCGATGGAAACAATATGCCAAATTTCCTCAAGGTTGGTGTCCCATTTTCCAGCCGATTCGATGCCGCCAATAGCCCACTGGTCTTGATCTTAGTACATGCTGGCTACTAGGGTCACTCCATCCTCGCATTCGGTCCCACGCCGATTCTGGTTGAATTGTTCTCTTGTAGACATTACCCAGACCGGAACCAAGAGATTCTGGCGTTTCAAGTGCTCCAAGACTGCTCGATCATCAGGCAATCCGTCTTTGTCGTTATCGATATATTCGGCCAGCACATTGGCAGAATGAATTACATACTCTTTAATTCGGGCGAGTTGAGCAGTGGGATTTTCGAATAGTCAAACTCTGCCTTCGCTGTCTGATTGTGTACAATCCAACACAATCACTACCATGGAGCGGATCAGCTTCAACCAGGCACACTGTACTTCTGAGTAATGAACGACATCTCTTTGGTGATAGCTAGAAAACTTAGTGCACGCTTGCCATTTTACTATGGATGGATCGTAGTGTTCGCCGCCGGCACGACTACATTCGCTAGGATGGCGCCGTCTACCACTACCCTGGCGGTATTTGTGTCGCCCATGGCCGACGAATTTGGCTGGAGCCGCACACTGATCGCAGGCTCGGTTAGCTTGGGCGCACTGTCGTCCATCTTTATCTCGCCGGCGGTAGGTTGGGCGGTGGACCGGTACGGCGTACGCTTGACCCTCACTCTCAGCATGCTGGTGCTGGGCGTAGCGATGATCTCTCTGGTCTGGGCCACGGTGCCGGTGTTCTTTTACATGGGTTTCGCCACCGGACGGGTCATATTCCATGTCCCGGTACAGATTGGGACTGGCGCTTTGATCTCCCGCTGGTTCATCAGAAAGCGGGGCCGGGCCATCGGCATAATTTACCTGGCAGGGGCCGTTGGGGGCATCGTAACTGTCCAGATAGCCTCGTTGGCCATATCTCATTGGAGTATAGGAGCTGCTTGGATTTCGCTGGGGGTTCTGGTACTGGCAGTAGCCGTACTGCCATCGGCGCTCTTGATAGTAGACCGACCCGAAACCATTGGTCTCCAGCCTGACAACCAGCCTCCTGCAAGTTGTGAAGGCAGGGCCGAACTGGAGAAAGACAGCCACGGTGAGACCGACTGGACCCCTCACCAAGCCATGCGCACGCGCGCGCTTTGGGTACTGACGGTCGTGGTTGGCGTGCTGTTTATGACCCAGGCAGGGGTATCGGTCCATGTCGGCGCATTCTTCCTGGACCGGGGATTGAGCCTCACTGCGGCTGCAAACGCGATCACCGTCTACGCCGCGGTGAACGCCTTCGCCAGCCTGATGTGGGGGGTAATCATCGAGCGGACGACCGTCCGAGTGGCAATGACCGGATTGATGCTTCTCAGCGCAACGTGCTCGCTTTCCCTATTGTCTGTCACATCCGAGGGGTCCGCGTTCGGGATGGCTGCACTCCTGGGGCTCGTCGCGGCCGGTGGAAACGTCATCCCGCCCGTGGCCTTCGCGTCCTACTTCGGGCGGCGATCGATTGGCAGCATTCGAGGAATTAGCGAGACCGGAGTCCAGGTCGGTCAGATGATAGGCGCTCTATTCTCAGGTTTGGCGTACGACCTGAGCGGTAGCTACGCTGCTGCTTTCATAACTTTCTCCGCCCTGGGTTTTGTGGGCGCTCTGGTAATCAATTCTTCAAGGCCCCCGGTCCGAGCCGGAGAAACGGATTCACTATCGATAGCTAGTGGAGGAGTGCCACCCGACGCTGAATGAGAAGTCTATCGAAGATTATGTTTTGGGCTCCAACGAATCTGTCCATCAGTTGTGTAAACAATGTGGACACACTTGAGAGGCGCAGATAGTTACTAGAACTATTGGCGGACACGGATGTCGGAAGCGTGTTCACGAGGAGGCAGCACAGGAGGAATTCGCGCAACCATCGCGCCTGAAATAGCATTGGCCTATTAGCTCTTTGCAGCCCTGGCCCGGAAATACGATACGACAGGCAGCAATCGTTAGCAGCAATACCATTGCTATAGGTAATGAGGCTATCTTTTCTGATGGTAGGCCACCCAGTACGCCCGGTGGTTGTCCGACGATTAGAGGATGAGTACACGCAAATCCTCGCCCAGCCTAGCCATATCTCTTTACCTACAGGCGTTCCGGTGCGGATTGACCGGGATTGCGAAGGGTCGACCGGGGAAAGGTCGATCTTGAGTCCGAGAAACGAAAAGCAGCACTATGGGTCAGGGCGCGTCATGTAAACCAAGACCTAAAGCTCGCAATCGCTGAGAAGATGGGAGATATGCCTTTCAATGACCGCAGGGAGCCGATATTAGACGGTTACACTGCTGTTAGTGATTACAACCATTGGGCCAGGGAATAAAGCCGCTAGACGAAGCCGTGGGGGGGCCGCAAGCCGGGCAGACCCAAAACCAGTACCAGAGACCGTATTAAGCGAAAATGATAACAGCTTCAAAGAAAATTACGTGAACTATCCATACAACAGCACCCGGTCAGCCGTTATAACAATCCTCGTCTGGATGGGTGTCATCATTATCCTGGCTCTGTTTGCTCCGCCGATGTCCGAAGTGACCACTAATGAACAAGAGGAATTCCTACCGGTTGGGGTAGAGTCAGTTCGAGCTTTAGAGATATTACGAGAGAAATTCCCGATGGGGGCCGGAATACCGGCTATCGCAGTGTTCCACAGTGATGATGGGTTTGATGATCGTGAACTGGGGGCGATCCATGACTTTACGAAATTCCTAGGATCAGATGACCTTCCGGGAGTCGTCTTTGAACCCCCTCCAACAGCAGGTGGTCACGCGTTAATCGAATCGTTCTTATCATCTGACGGTAGTACCTTAGCAATACCCTTTAAGGTTACTGGATCACCAGCCGACCCGATATTTTCTGAGTCAATCGACACAGCAGTCGCACAGGCACATGCGATTGGTGGGCAAGTCGAAATCGCTGCGCGTTTAACTGGACCAGCGACGATCCTCCGTGACGCCGTGAAAATATTCCAGTCGATCGATATTAGAATCACGTTGGTGACAATTTTGGTTGTCCTAGTGATCATGTTTTTGATTTATAGATCACCAGGTCTGGTTTTCATACCATTGCTGATATTGGTCTCCGCGTTAATGGTTGCTCGTTTTGTGGCAGCCCTTGTGGTTGAACTGACCGGACTACCATTGAATGATCAAGTCACCTCGATTATGTCCGTCTTGCTGTTTGGTGTCGGGACAAATTACGTGCTCTTTATCGTGTCTAGGTACCGGGAAGAGATGGCCAGTTATGGTGATAGATTTCAAGCTATGACGTCGGCTATGAGAAGGGTGGGGCCATCTATATTCGGCTCGTCTATGACAACGATCGTGGCAATGTTCATCCTGATCTTCTCTATGCTCGGATCGTTCAAGACCATGGGGCCCATGTTGGCAATCACCATCACAATAATGCTCATCGTTGCGTTAACAGTTTTACCAGCTGCCATCGTTTTGATGTCCCGTTTGGCTTTCTGGCCCAACGAGATCGTGGCTAATCAAGAAGGTCGAATGGCCTCACCGATTTGGCAAAAAATTGGACGGTTCGTCGTTAGTAGGCCCAAAACCGTCTTCCTAGTTACCACTACGATCTTATTGATAGCGATAGCTCCTAGCTTTCGCATGGTTCCGAGTTTTAACTTCATCGATGGATTCCCTGATGATGTAGAGTCCAAATCTGGCTATACATTGTTAAAAAAGGGATTTGCACCTGGCGATCTGTCATTGACCTCTGTGTTCGTACACACCGCCGGAAGCAACGTGATGGATCAATCAAGATTCTTAGACATATTGGCGCAGGAAATAGAGGCCCATCCTGGGGTAAATCACGTCAGGGGAATCACTAGACCAGATGGCCCGTATGTCGCCCAACAAACGGACCCAGCGTCTTTAAAACTGTATAACTCTGCTGATGGAACGGTCAGTCGATTAGATGTTTCGTTAGCTGGAGACCCTTATTCGGAAACGGCTTTAGCTGTGATACGCGACATTCGAGCGATTATCCAATCAAACATTACTTCCGATCTTTCAGCGGGAGTAGAGGTGCTAGTCGGAGGTGATACCGCAGTACAACTTGATACAAAAACGGTGATCGACCAAGACACGAAACTGTTAGCACCGTTGATATTGCTTGCGATCCTTTGTGTTCTCATCCTAATTCAGAGATCACTTGTAGCACCCTTATACTTACTATTCAGCGTGATTATCTCCTACGCAGCCACGTTTGGAATTTCTATTTTTATTTTCCAAGATGTCTTGAATCAAAGTGGGGTAGCATATTCAAACGGCATATGGATCTTCGTGTTCCTGGTTGCGTTGGGAGCCGACTACAATATATTCGTGATTGCCCGAATCAAGGAAGAGACCGAACGATTGGGTTTCGTTGATGGCGTTGCGGAAGCCGTTGGGAAAACAGGGGGCGTAGTCACTTCAGCTGGCATAATCCTCGCAAGCACCTTTGCAGTCCTTACCACCTTGCCATTGAGGGACGTGTTTCAACTGGGCATGGCAGTCATGCTTGGAGTATTAATCGACACATTTGTTGTTCGTACGTTGTTGGTCCCAAGTATGGCATCAATCTTGAAGAATTATAGTTGGTGGCCATCGATAAGATTCAGACCCCCCCCTGACAATGGGATTTGATACATCGATAAAAGAACTAACCGCTGAGCAACCTTTTTAAACCAGCCGTTAACCAAATATCACTGATTCACAACGGTACTCAAGGTTATTAGAGCGCACCAGTGAGGATTAAGTAAGTTAATCCGGATTTTAGCTAGTAAAGAAGCTGGAAGCTCAACGGGATGCCACCCACGGGCTGGAAGATGTGAGGGAGCCATTAGAGGACAT
>Ga0207990_1000561_pt1 | contig 21316 bp, 13 predicted proteins | sample ETNtaG_8_FD_185780 | JGI IMG/M metagenome (GOLD analysis project Ga0207990, IMG submission 185780) | Marine microbial and viral communities from oxygen minimum zone, Eastern Pacific Ocean - ETNP201406SV75 (SPAdes) (version 2) | ecosystem: Environmental > Aquatic > Marine > Oceanic ...
CCCTCAGCCCTTGTTCTTGGAGATAACATATTTTACGGACACCAACTCTCTGATTCGCTTCAGCGAGCCTCTGCACTGAAGCGCGGCGCGAGGGTCTTCGCGTATCCGGTACGCGACCCTGAACGATACGGAGTGGTCAGTTTTGACTCCGAAGGTCGAGCAGAAACACTGGAAGAAAAACCCGTGAACCCTCGCTCACGTTATGCCGTTACCGGACTCTACTTTTATGACGAGCGCGCTCCGGAGTACGCACGAAACCTCAAGCCATCAGCAAGGGGTGAACTTGAGATTACCGATCTTAATCGGCGATATCTCGAGGATGGGTCCCTGAATGTGGAATTGTTAGGCCGGGGTACGGCCTGGCTTGATACCGGAACTCACGAGTCATTACTCCAGGCGTCCGTTTTTATTGAAACACTCGAGGCCCGACAAGGTATGAAGATTTGCTGCCCCGAGGAAATTGCCTACCGTATGGGATATATTGGAATTGAAGAACTGGCAAAACTGGCTGGCGAGCTTGGAAAAAGCAGTTATGGGGAATATCTGCACGGGCTAACGCAGGAGTAGTGATCTTAAGAGGATGACTATGTCTCGTATAAGATGGGAAAAATAACGCCGCAGCCGGGGAGCCGGGCTGGCCGCTCCGATTCCGCCTACGTATTCGCAAGTCTGGCTGAGCATCGATTTGTGGTAGCGCAACTTTCCCGCCGTGCAATCCTGGGTCGCTACCGGGGCACAATGCTGGGGCTGTTTTGGTCTCTCTTCACGCCGTTACTCCTACTCGCTGTGTATACCTTTGTTTTCGGGACAGTGCTTCAGATCCGCTGGGTCGATCAGGGCGGGGGTAACCTGGAGTTTGCAGCGATCCTGTTCTCAGGAATGCTGGTTCATGGGATTCTTGCAGAATGCCTTACTCAGGCATCGACCCTGATCGTGAGTAATCCGCAGTACGTCAAAAAGGTTGTGTTTCCGCTCGAGGCGCTTGCTTGGGTAACCGTGATCGGCGCGTTTTTCCAGGGTTTGGTTAGCACCTGCGTACTCGGAATCTACCTTCTATTTGTTAATGGTGCGGTGCCGTGGACAATCATCTTTTTACCTTTGCCACTCTTTTCATTATGGCTGGTGTGCCTGGGCGTTACCTGGTTAGTCGCGGCTACCGCAGTATTCCTAAAAGATATAGCTCAGGTTGCTGGGATTCTCAGCACAATTCTATTTTTCATGGCGCCAATTCTTTATCCGAAAACAGCGCTCCCGGAACAATTCCAGATCTTTCTTTATTTGAACCCGATCACTTTTGTCATTGAGCAGTTTCGCGACCTCGCTCTTTGGGGCCGGCTGCCAAACTGGGCCGGTCTCGGTATTTATACTGCTGTGGCGTTCGCTTTTGCCTGGGGTTCTTTGGCGTGGTTCCAAAAGACCCGTCGGGGTTTTGCTGATGTCCTCTGACTGCGCTATTAAAGTAAGCCAGCTAGGAAAGAATTATCGGATCTACACTCGTCCGATAGATCGGGTGCGGGAAATGTTTTCGATACGGGGGCGCAAGTATCACTCAGAATTTTCCGCAATTGAGAATCTTAGTTTGTCGGTAGACAAAGGGGAGACAGTCGGGATCATCGGCCCGAATGGTTCGGGCAAATCCACTTTGCTCGAGATCATTTGCGGCACACTGACTCCAACGAGTGGTGATGTTTTAGTCAATGGCCGGGTCGCGGCTCTGTTGGAACTTGGCGCGGGATTCAACCCGGCGTTTTCAGGTCGAGAAAACGTCTTTCTCAATGCTGCTTTGCTCGGTGTTTCTAGAGCCGAAATAGATGAACGATTCGATGAGATCGTAGATTTTGCCAACATAGGGGAGTTTATCAATCACCCAGTCAGCACCTATTCAAGTGGCATGTATGTCCGCTTGGCGTTTGCCACCGCAATAAACACTGACCCCGACATTCTGATCGTGGATGAGGCGCTTGCGGTTGGCGACATCAGATTTCAACGGAAGTGTTTTCGGCGTTTTCAGGAGATGCAGGAGGCAGGCAAGACTATCCTCTTCGTCACTCATGCGGTTGACCTCGTCCAAGCTCATTGCTCCCGGGCAATCTACCTTAGATCGGGGAAGATCTGTTCGGTTGGTTTGCCCAAGGCTGTCATTCAGGACTATCTGGAAGACCTTTTTGGCGCCGCTGGGGAGTCCTCGACCCAATCCATTCCCGATTTAACGGGTAAACGATCGGCCGACCTTAAAACTATTACCGACGGCCCTCAGGAGCTGGATGGGCAGCCCCATTCTGGCGATGAAGGGGCGAGCCCGATCACCGTAGGCAGAACGACAACGGCCGCCGTGTCCCAGGCCGTTCCCGAAGATCTCTGTCCGACCCGGCCCAGTTACAACGCTAATGAGTATCGCTGGGGTGATCAACGGGCAGTGATTTTCGACTATGAATTGACTAATGGAGATGGGCTCCGGAAAGCCGCCTTTGCTCGCGGGGAAAAAGCTCGGTTATCAGTGAATGTTTTCTTTTCTGAGTCCCTTGAAAAGATTATTTACGGATTTACTTTGAAAACAGTAGACGGTCGGACGGTCTTTGGCGCCAATACGCGAGAGCGTCGCATCGAGGCTCGGGACCGGGATGCCGGAGAATCAACTATCCTGGTCTTTGAATTTCTTTGTGCGCTGATTCCGGGGGAATATTTCATTTCGTTGGGGATCGCCCTGGATGATGCTTCGCGAGATAATGTAGCTGTAGATAGACGATACGATTTGATTCATTTTCCGGTAACCGGTGCTCCGGGTGATTTCGGCGTCGCGGACCTAGATTTGACGATCACCGAAGAGTTCTCGTGATAGATGGTTCAATGCCAGGTCCGGCGCTTGGCGATTCTGACCTACTTCCTCCCGGCGTAGTAGATATCCTGCGACAATATCCAAGCTATTCCGGCTACTTTGCAGCGTTAGGCTCGAAGGAGGCTTCAGACAGAATCCGACGAATCATAGCGCCAGAACACCTTGGTCTAGGCGGGCTGTTTCATCTGAACCTGGGCTCTCGTGTGTTGTTAGTGCAGTGGTCGGATGTGGTCGTACCCTGGTTATTATCCGAAGCTGGTCACAGTGTCCACTTCATCGGTTCAGGCCCGGAGGTGATCGCCGCGGCTGAGATACTCTGCAACGGGTTCACGAACTTTTCGCTCTCCGATGATCTTCCCGAGCCGCTGACGGTCGGTGATACTCCTTTGACTGGGTTTGATGCCATACTTATCGGTGCTGTCAGTGGATCGGCTGAGACCAAGAGGGCCCGGATAAAAACGGAGGTAGCGAACTGCCTGGCTGGAGGAGGGTTTGTCGCTGTTGCAGACCCCTGGATTTCGGAGAAGGCCGGCCAAGACAGTGGAGACGATAACGAAATTTGGCCGTCGGGGACCTTTATCACTGAAGATATTCTGGTTTTTCCATCAATGTCTTCGCCTGAATTCCTGATTAGCAAGGCGTTCCTTCAAAAGCAAAAAGGAGCCTGGCGCCATGTCGCCAAATACCTTGATGAGTCAGGACGCCCGCGGACCCCTGGTTCGACGCCCAAGGAGGGGGTGTGGGAGACCTTCGAAAGACATCAAGATTTCCCGCTTTGGGGTGTTGATCGCTATCGAATTCTTTATGAAGCCCGTCAACTGGGCGAAACTCCTTTAGAAGTGGACTTCCTTCATTCATCGATCGGTAGCCGTAAACCGCAGTTCTGGACTCAAACTGTCAAATTTCACGGGAAAGAATTTATTCACCGGAGAAAGGCTCCGCTGCCTCAACAAGACAGTTTTGCGGCCAATACCAAGAGCTGTTCCGAAATTAGTCACGTCTATGGCCGGGAAGCCTACCGGCCCGGCCAGACCTTGTCCGAGTGCATGTTAAGCGCTCTGCAAGGGGTATTGAGCCCAGATATTACTTTTATCACGTTAGCCCAGCAGTACTATTTGGTTCTTTCCGATCGGCTGGAAGGGTGTTCGACCAAATTGGTAGATCTTTTGACTGATAACGTAATTGTCGAGGGTCAACAAACCTTCGAGCCAATCGACCAAGAGTGGGCCACCACCGATCCCGAATTTGACGCCGACATCGCATTCGTTCGCGGCCTGTTGTATTTTCTCTCGCGAAACGCGTTAGCCCTGGATCGGTTGACCGAGGCCCGATGTTATGGGCCGACTCATGGTGACTTTTTGCGGGGAGTCATTAAAGACATCATAGGGTCGCCGGATGGGTTGATCCATCGGTTAGTTGAATTTGAGGACCGATTTCGAAAGATGACCCTGGATTGCTTTGGCGTGGTGGGAATCCGTACTATGCTGAAGCGGCGTTTCGGTGATCAGGAAACCGTAAAAGTGGTTTTTTGCCTCGGTATCGAACGAACCGCGACAGACTTGCAAAAGGTTATCCCATTTTGTGCCAGTTCTGCCAGTGATCGGGCCGATTGCCAGCTAGCAATTCCGGTGACTGACTTACCCCCAAAAGGGCTCACTATTCTGTTCGACCCCCCGCTCGGGGGCGTTCGAATCCATTCCCTCCGATTACATTTAACCAACGGAGAAAGCTCGACAGGTCTGCTTGAGTTATCGGGACACAAGCGAGTTTTTGAGTCGGCTACCCGAATTGAGCTGGCAGGCAGGAAGTTGACGAATAGCCCAACTGAGCCGCAAGTGATCAAATCGATTTGCTTTGACCTTCCACATGTTGCGTTTTCGGAAGTGTCGTCTGGCACAGTAGTAGTGGATCTAGTTTTTTCAATGCCTGAATTTAGGCTTCAGGTTGGCGATCGAAAGACCCTTATGGACCGCCTCTGGCATAAAGACGTATTACTGGCTGATGCTGAAAGTCAGCTTCAAATATCAGAGCAAGAACTAGCGAGACGAACCGCAGAGTTGGAACTCCTTAAGTCCTCCAAAGCATGGCGACTCGCTGAAGTCTGTCGTCGCATCGTATACAAAGGGCTTCTGCGACGGGTCGGTGATGGTTCCACAACCAAGACTGTAATTGAGCAGCTTCAATCTGGATCAGTGAGCCCCACGGAGCGACTGCCATTGCTCATTGGCCAGTCGGCCACTATTCCCAGTGTTCCACAAAAGGGTACCAGCGACCCCTTGATCAGTATCGTTTTACCAGTTCACAACACGCCAAAATCCTGGATTGCCGATGCAGTTGGCTCGATTCGAAAACAAACCTACTCCCATTGGCAGTTAGTAATTGTCAATGACGGCTCTATATTTGTAGAGACCAGAGAGTTTCTGGATAAGCTCGACGATCCAAAGATCACAGTGGTTGCATTAACCCGCAGCGGTGGAATCTCTACTGCAACCCGCATTGGCATTGATTCGGCTTATGGAGAATATATTGCTTTCATGGATCACGACGATATGTTGGCGGCGCAGGCTTTGCAAAGCGTTGTAGAGGTAATTCGGCGTGACCAGCCTGATATTTTATATTCAGACGAAACTGCATTCAGTGACTTAACTGACAAAAGAACTGCCGGGTATTTTGGAACTCCACATTTTAAACCAGACTTCTCGCCAGATTTACTGCTCTCACATAACTACATCACGCACCTGCTTGTGGTCCGCAAGACCCTGATAGCTACTGTTGGTGGGCCTCGGTCCGAGTTCGACGGCGCACAGGATTACGATTTTCTACTGCGCCTGAGTGAGCAGACCGATAAGATCGCGCACATAGCCCAGCCCTTGTACCACTGGCGTCAATCCCAGCAGTCTACGAGTCTCGATACAGGTGTGAAACCTGAGGCTCACACACGAGGGGCAAGAGCCATTAGAGAAACGCTACAACGGCGGGGAATCAAGGGCGAGGTCCTTACGGCGAACGCACCGCATTTTTTCCGCGTGCGGCGCGAGATAAAGGATCGTCCACTGGTTAGCATCATTATTCCTTTTCGGGACGAACCTGGGTTTTTACAACAATCTATAGGCGCGGTTCTTGAGAAGACTCGTTATTCAAATTTTGAGATACTCGGTATTGACAACGGAAGCGTCGATGAATTGACGATCGAAATCATGGATCGGTTTGAAACAGCGTCTGACAAGGTTTCATTCGCCTCTTACGATAGGCCTTTCAACTTTTCCGAACTGGTCAATTTCGGGGTCTCTCAAGCGCGTGGATCGCACGTTGTATTGATGAATAATGATATTGAGGTAATCAATGGAGACTGGCTTAGTTGTATGTTAGAACACTCACAACGACCGGAGATCGGCGCAGTTGGTGGTAAATTGTATTATCCAGACGATACTATTCAACACGCCGGCATTGTCGTTGGTATTGGGGGTTACGCGGGGCACAGCCACAAAAACAAGCCGGGTGGAGACCGCGGGTACCTTAACCGGCTGAATATCATTCAGAACGTCTCAGCGGTCACAGGCGCGTTGTTAATGTGCAAAAAATCTGTGTTTGAAGAGATTGGCGGCTTTGACGCAGTCAATTTTGGGGTTGCCTGTAACGATGTGGACTTTTGCTTGCGGCTGATAGAGTCCGGCTATCGGAATTTGTTTACCCCATATACATTAGCCTATCACTTCGAGTCTGTAAGCCGTGGTTACGAGGATACCCCAGAAAAGAAAGCGCGCTTTAAACGAGAGGTGGACGCCTTCCGGGCGCGCCACGCCGAGATACTAGAAAAAGGTGATCCATACTACAATCCCAATCTGCGGTTGGATGTAGAGGATTTCTCTGCTCGCCCGCTTGATAATGATTAGTGTTTCTAACTGTTTAGCTAGAGCTTAGTATGGCCCAGATTGAGTTATCGGTGGTGGTGCCGGTCTATAACGAGGTCGGCAATCTCGCAACCCTGCATCAAGATATCGTAGAGGTGCTTGAGGCGGTTGGGCGCTCCTACGAGGTGTTATTTATTGACGATGGCAGCACTGATGACTCGTTGGAGATCCTTCAGGACCTTCAAATGGGTAATTCTTGTGTTCGAGTCATCGAGTTTCGCAAAAATTTCGGCCAAACCGCAGCAATCGCTGCGGGTCTTCGATATTCTAATGGTGCTGTGGTGATTACGCTGGACGCTGATCGCCAGAATGATCCTCGCGATATCCCCTTACTGCTTAGTGAAATCGACAAGGGCATGGATCTGGTCTGTGGATGGCGGCATCAAAGGCGAGATGGACTCTGGCTCCGATTACTGCCGTCCCGAATTGCTAACTCCCTAATATCGATGACGACCGAGGTTAAGTTGCATGACTACGGTTGCACACTAAAAGCGATGCGACAGGATGTGGCCAAAAACTTACGCCTATATGGCGAAATGCACCGTTTTATTCCGGCAATTGCAAGCTGGTATGGCGTCAGAATGACAGAAGTTAAAGTACGGCATCACCCGCGTGTATCAGGTGTCTCGAAATATGGCCTGTCTCGAACATTTCGAGTTCTGTTAGACCTTTTGACGGTCAAATTTCTAATGGGTTATTCAAGTCGGCCGATTCATTTCTTCGGTGGCATTGGCCTTGTAAGTAGTGCCGCTGGCGGTACCATTCTTTGCTGGTTGTTCGTTGAACGGGTTTTCTTCGGGGTTGCGCTTGCAGACCGCCCGGCGCTGCTTGCCGGAATACTGCTCACTTTGCTCGGTTTTCAGTTTATTACCGTTGGACTCCTAGCAGAACTACAGACGCGTACATACCACGAATCCCAAGACAAACCGATCTATGAAGTCCGGCACACTTACGGGGGCAGCCAGTAAATCGAATGCCGGGGTTTATGGCGGACTACATTGTTAGCTCTCCGAAGAGCCCCCCAATTGCTGCACTCATTGCCGTGGAGAAAGTCTCAGTAATTTTTGTTAACTACAATTCTGGCCGATTTTTGGCTGAATCTGTCCTTAATCTTAAAAGCCTTTCGGACGATCTTGAGATAATCGTCATCGATAACGGGTCGAGTGATAAGAGTGCGGATTATCTTCGTACCGATAGTAACGTGAACCTGATCTGTGTCGGTGAAAACGTTGGCTTTGGATCTGCGGCGAACATGGGCGCCCGAATAGCGGCCGGCAAGTACCTGCTTTTTCTCAATCCTGATGCTTTTCCCTTGCCTGGCACCATCGCCAAGATGGCAAGCCATCTTGATCTAGCCTCTGGCTGTGGCGCTTGTGGGGCTTTCATAGTCGATTTCCAAGGACGGGAGCAAAACGGGGGCCGCCGCAGGGACCCCGATCTAGTAAGAAGTTTTGGTAAGGTGGCTTCTTCGATCTTCTCGGGACTAAGGCTTCCTACCTTTGATTTGACCTTGGAACCTCTGCCCACTTTACCAACCCCGGTCGATGCAGTATCTGGCTCCTGTATGATGGTCAGAGCAGAAATTCACCATGATATTGGCGGATTTGACGAAGCGTATTTTTTGCACTTCGAGGATCTGGACTACTGCCGTCGGACCCGTGATGCGGGGTGGGGGGTCGATTTTCTACCAACGGCTCCGGCGTTTCACTACCAGGGTGGATCAGTTGGTATCTCGAGAGCGATCATGGCAAACCACAAGCAAGCTAGCCTGAAACGGTATCTAAGAAAATTCAGTCGATCGACTCCGATAGTTTTGAACCTGCAAATGTTCATTCTTTTGATTTTCGAACGAGTAGGATTATTGATGTTTTGGATTAGTCGAAAAATACGATCAGAATCTGATGGTCTGACTTCTGGGATAGCTCAGTTTCGGCGAATAGTTTGCGGAGACCAGCCGGTTGTCTTAATCATGGGCGGTCGAAGCGAAATTGGCGTACCCCTTTGCGGACGACTAAATGCCGCCGGTATTGCTGTTGTGTCTGTTTCGCGTTGCGAGAGGCAAGCAGTGGATTTTCCAGGTACTTCTGTGGTTCATCCGGAGTTGTTTAAGCGTAATCTTGCAGCGAATCGGCTTGACATTATTGGGATTGTAAGCCTGTGTCCTATCTGGGAATTACACGCATACCAACAGTCGTTTGCCGCGCTTGGTTGCGATCGAATTCCTTGGATTGTATTTAGCTCTACGAGCGTACTAACTCGAGAGTCTGAAATTTCCAGCGATCCGAACGGGACCGTTGCACGACTGAAATCCGGCGAAGAATGGCTCATATCCCGACGACGCTTGAGTGAGTCACGGACCCTGTTGGCGCGGCCGACGGTTATCTATGGAGGGAAATATAATAACAATATCAATTTAATCAAACAGATAGGAAAATATACCCGGCTGAGCCCACAACTTAATTTCGCCCTTGGCTCGCGCTGCCCTGTCCATGCCGACGACCTCGCGGAATGGATCGTGGCACTCCTTCAAATATATACCGGTGACCGGAACACTGGCATCACGACCGCCGAGGTCCAAGGTGGTGAAGTCCTAGCCTTTAAAGAGGTGGTCTCGCGTACTAGTCGCTCTAGTGGGTTGACTATCCGGGCGATAAGTTTGAGTCGGAATATATTCCTATTTGCACTGGGCCTGGTCGGCCGTATTCCTTTTTTGCCAAAGATTCCCCCGAAGTTGGTTGAACGCCTCGAACATGACTTTGTTTTTGATAACCGCGAAGCCCAGGCGCAGGCCCCAACCTCGATGCGTTTCTTTCACCCCTAAATGACTGACGCCGCCAGACAACCGCTGTTTGCTCAAACTCGCTAATATGGTTGCTTTTCTTTTCGGGTTTATTTGTTCGGCTGGCGCATTCTGGGTGCTGTTGAAGCGACCCACCCCGTTACTGGTGTTAGATGTGCCAACGGCGCGCGGCCTTCATCAGACTAACGTGCCTCGAGGTGGTGGGATTGTAATAACCGCCACAGTTTTGTTTTTTGCAATCTGGATTGCTCTTCGAACTGGGTTCGACTGGGCTGGAATCATTTCGGGGATTGGATTAGTTGGTATATCGGCGCTCGGCTATTTGGATGATCACTACCACTTGTCGGTTAAAACCCGTTTGGTTGTCCAGTTCCTATTAATGGGGCTGGTTGTCTTGGTTACGCTGGATTCGGCGGTATGGCGATTCTTTAGCTACGAGGTTAACTTACCGACCTACGTAGTATTCATACCTGCGCTTGTGATCCTGGTCTGGATGGTCAATCTTTTCAATTTCATGGATGGTGCAGATGGGCTTGTGGGGTTGCAATCGTTAGTGGCAGCGCTTACTTTGGGCTACTGGTTTGGCGGCGCCGGGATCACGGAACTTGCGATTTTGAACTTCTCGCTGGCAGGTAGTGTTGCGGCGTTCTTGTGGTTTAATTGGACGCCTGCGAGGATATTTTTGGGCGATTCGGGGAGCCTTGCGCTCGGAGCTTGGTTTGGGTGTATGGGCGTCATCGGAGTGACACAAGTTGGATTGCCTTTTGAAGCAGTTCTCGTGCTGTTCGGGTTCGTTGTGTTTGATGCCAGCCTCACTCTGGCACGAAGGCTTTTCCAAGGGAAACCTTTATCCCAACCGCATCGGGATCATCTCTACCAGAGGCTTATCCTCGCTGGCTGGAGCCATCCTCGGGTTGCACTCTTGACTGGATTCATTGGTTTGTTGATGGCTATTTGCGCCAGTCTTATTGTAAAGACACCCAATTGGGGCTTATGGTGTGTTGTCGTTGCAGGTAGCGTACTCGTATTGTTCGCGATTTGGGCATCAGCGATTGCTAAGGCCCCTAACCGGTTAAGAAATTGACACAGACTGTTTTTGAAAAACTTCTAGCAGGCTGGCGTTACTTGCTGGGTCGCTGGCCTGTGCTGGTCCACGACGGGCTCGCTGTCCCCGCAGCGTGGCTGGGCGCTTATTGGTTCCGTTTTAATTTGGACCAGATTCCGGATATCTTTTTTGATCAGGCTATAGCTATGTTGCCGATCGTACTGGTTTGGCACTTGGCGTTTTTCGTGATTTTCGGTGTCCACCGCGGCGCGTGGCGGTTTACGTCTACTCATGATCTGTCAGTGATACTTAAGTCTGTGCTCGTTGGCACTGTCGTCGTTGCTGCGACAATCTTTTTTATCACGGGCCTGGTGGCGGTTCCGCGATCGGTTTTCCCGCTTCACGGACTGTTTCTTATCGGGCTTCTGATCGGCACAAGAATTGTTTACCGGCTATTCCGGGATAACCAGGTGAGGCGGGGCAAAGGAAAGCGAATTTTAATAGTGGGGGCCGGCGCTGCTGGGGATATGCTGCTTAAAGATATTCGCCGAAACCGGGAATTAGACTACGATATTGTTGGTTTTGTAGATGATGATCCCACGAAGAAGGGGCGAGAAATCCAGGGGGTACGTGTGCTTGATCGCTGTACGTCGATAGGGTCACTGGCACGCCTCTTGCAAATTCAGTTGGTGTTGATAGCTATCCCGAGCGCAAGCGCTGAACAAATGCGCTCGGTTGTGGAATCCTGCCAAAAGGCCGCTGTCGCCTTCAGGACGTTGCCCAAAGTTCAGGATATTCTGGATGGAACAGCGCGTAGCACGGATTTGCGATCGGTCGAACTTGATGACCTGCTTGGCCGTGACCCGGTGGCGTTGGACTGGAATTCAATGGGGAGGATGATTCGCGATTCGAAAGTGCTTATCACCGGTGGAGGCGGGTCGATTGGCAGTGAATTGTGCCGCCAAGTCGCTCGCCTGAGCCCAAAAGAGATTATTCTGGTTGAACAAAATGAGTTTAACCTGTATTCGATAGGTCTCGAGGTCGAGGAAAAATTTCCCTCGGTATGTGTTACGAAGCTTCTGGGCGATGTGTGCGACAGAGTGGCCATCAGCTTTATCTTTGACAGGCACAAGCCTGAAATAATCTTCCATGCAGCGGCATATAAACATGTGCCGATGCTCCAGGGACAGATCCGCGAGACTGTTCGAAATAATACAGTTGGGACAATGATTGTGTCGGAAGCGGCAATCGCAAATAACGCCCGAACGATGGTGTTGATATCTACCGACAAAGCGGTTAACCCCACCAGTATGATGGGGGTTAGCAAGAGGTTGTCTGAAATGGTTGTGCAGTTGAACAACCTCGAAAACCGGACCGCTTTTATCACTGTCCGGTTTGGGAACGTGCTTGGGTCAGCTGGGAGCGTCGTGCCTTTGTTCGAGCGTCAGGTTCAAGCCGGTGGACCGGTGACCGTTACCGACCCACAGATGACCCGCTATTTCATGACAATATCCGAAGCCTGCCAGTTGATCTTACAGGCTTGCGTGCTTGGAAGCGGCGGCGAGATCTTCGTTCTAAATATGGGTGAGCCGGTTAACATCGATTATTTAGCCCGGCAGATGATCCGGTTCTCGGGAAAGATTCCTGACGAGGAGATTGCAATTGAATACACGGGACTGCGCGCCGGAGAGAAACTGACAGAAGAACTCTTCCATGCCGATGAAAACCTGGCCGAAACTGCATACGAGAAGATACTTCTTGCTGCCAGCCGTTCAATTGAGGCAGACCGATTACGTCAAGGTCTTGTGGAGATAGAATCCGCGTGCAGTCAATACGACTATGAACAGGTTCGCGCAATCGCCACCAGCCTGGTTCCCGAATCTTTGGGGTCCGCTGACGAGCGGTAAACTAAATCCCCTACCCAGGCCGCTTAACCGCAGCTGCATTAGGTCTTAGGCGTTAAAACAATCAACGCCCCAAACGACGGGTGATCGAGGTAATGCACTTCCTTGAATCTGATACGCCGGGTTTCCTGAATTGCCAAGCTCTCCCTCGCATGTAAATTTTGTGACAAATCGGATAACCCAGCAGCAGGTGTGATTTTCAATCCAGGGCGATAAAGTATCGAAGACTGTAGGAAAAAAGGCCCAGTTGTGTAAAGGCGAAAATAGGTCGCCAATCGAGAATCAAATTCCGACAGTGTATTCAATAACCCGTATTGTGTTTTTCCAAAAGGGGATGATTGGGTTTTGATTATGCTGCTATGCGCCAGAATGTGATAGCCGGCACGAGCTTCGATAACCTTACGGGCGGCGGCTAATCGCCCCGCACCTGGGGGAAGGATTTGTGGATCTTTAGAAGATATGCTATGTCGATACATCCTGGATTCAGCGAGAAGCACAGGTACTTCCCCGGAGAGCGCTGTTTCTATGCCTGGTGAGGTGTCAACGGCAAAAACGAGAAGCTCCAGTTCATAGCTGTCCGTGGCGAGGGCGGGTAACCCGAATATTAAAAAAGCCAACACGAAACCCAGATTGATCAGCCAAATCGGCGCTGGGGGGATGCGAACCGAGCCGGCGCGAGATCGGCAAACGCACGATAACGAGGTCATTTCATTCGAACAAGGGTAGGGGTTTCAGCGGCTGTGCCGAGTCCAGTATGTGAGTTAGCCACTCGCAGAAGACAACACGATGCTCGGGCTGATCTAAAGCCACTGTAAATCCAAGTTCCAACGGGGAAATCATACTGAACACTCCAGCCTCGCGCGTTAACAGATGAGCAATTCTTTTTGGATCGACGGAGGCAGTTTGCAAAAAGGCAATCCGCCCCCGGGACTTTCCGGCCTGGATCACGCGAACGCCCTGTGCGGCGCCGTTTAGCTGAAGAGCCGCAAGACGAAAAACCATGCTGCCTTCTGCCGGCACGAGCCCGAAGCGGTCTATGACCTCCAGCTGCAAGTCATGCAACGACTGGTGATCATCGCACGCCGAGATCCTCTGATAAAGCATCAGGCGTAAATGCACATCCGGGAGGAACGCCTCAGGGAAGAACGCGGCAACGGATAGATTGATCTCAGGCCGGTTGGCGAGTGACGTTTGGGGAACTGCGGTACTTGAGCCTGGAGAAAGATCCCGAATAGCCCGGTTTAGGTATTCGGAATACATAGAAAACCCGATTTCCTCGATCACCCCACTTTGACCCTCGCCGAGTAGTTCACCCGCACCTCGGATCTCAAGGTCATGATTGGCGAGCTCAAATCCAACACCAAGTTCGGTCAACTGCTCGATGGCGGCGAGCCTGCGCTGCGCTGCTGAGCTCAAAACCGCCTCAGGTGGAGTGAGGAGAAATGCGTAGGCCTGGTGCCTTGAACGGCCAACGCGCCCGCGCAGTTGATGCAACTGAGCAAGCCCGAACCGGTCAGCCCGGGTAATAATGATAGTGTTGGCGCTGGGTACGTCGAGGCCGCTTTCGATGATGGTGCTACACACCAGCACATTGAATCTCTGGTGGTAAAAATCCCGCATTACTGGTTCGAGATCTAACTCTCGCATTTGCCCATGGGCCACCCGGACTTGAGCGGTCGGGACGAGTTCGCGCAAGCTGGCGGCGGCCCGCTCTATCGATCGGACATCGTTATGGAGGTAGTACACCTGTCCCCCACGATGTATCTCCCGAAGGCAGGCCTCACGAATGAGGCTATTTGAAAACGGCCGAACCGTAGTATCGATAGCTACCCGCCCGGCGGGTGGCGATCCGATGAGGGATATAGAACGGATTCCGGACAGAGCAATATTGAGCGTTCGCGGAATAGGTGTCGCTGTTAAAGTGAGCACATCAACGCTTTCGCGAAGTTTCTTCAGGCTCTCTTTCTGTCGCACGCCGAAACGGTGTTCCTCATCGATAATCACCAGCCCTAGCCGGGCGAAATTGAGGTCCCCTTGCAGTAATCGGTGTGTCCCAACTACGATATCTATTGTCCCGGCCCGTAGGGCCTCGACAGTACTTTCATTTTGCGCCTTGCTTTGAAAGCGCGACAGGCACTCGATACGCACAGCGTGCCCCGAAAAACGTTCACGAAATGAATCGAAGTGCTGTTTAGTAAGTAAAGTTGTCGGCGCGAGGACCGCGACTTGGCGACTATTGCTGACAACCACAAATGCTGCTCTTAACGCTACCTCGGTTTTGCCAAAGCCGACATCACCACAAACAAGCCGATCCATGGGTAGGGGGGCCGCCAGATCACCAAGAACCTCGTTGATCGCCGCCTCCTGGCCGATAGTCTCGTCGTAAGGAAAACCGCTACAAAAGGCTGTGTAGTCATCCTCAGGAACCACAAAAGCCTCGCCCTCACGAATTTGGCGCAACGCCTGGGTTCTGAGAAGCTCGGCTGCCGCATCCCGTGCGCGTTTCGTGGCACGATCGCGGGCTTTATCCCACTGTTCTCCCCCGAGCCGATGCAGCGGTGCTGTCTCCGCACCCCCACCAATGTAGCGCGATAAAACACCAACGTTTAAAACGGGAACGTAGAGCCTGCCTTCATCTCGATACTGAATGATAAGAAACTCCGCCTCTTCATCACCCACTCCGATATGAGCCAATCCCAGGAAGCGGCCGACGCCGTGATCCTGGTGGACCACTGGGTCTCCCGAATGGAGTTCCGCGATAGATCGGATGATCTTGTGAGCGTCTACGGACTGCGCCTGGCGACGTCGCTGGTGAACTCGTTCGCCGTAAAGCTGTGACTCGACGATAATCTCCAGATCGGCATCCGAAACACACAACCCTCGGTCCAGGGCTGATACAGTAATACCGGTGATCGACGAATCCGAGTCAAGAAAAGCATCCCAACTGGGATACTCCAAAGTGGCGACCTGTTGATGTGCAAGTAGTTCACCAAGCGTTTGAGCGCGGCCGGTCGTCTCCACGTTAAGCAAAACTCGTGGAGCCTCGGTATTAGTTAGCCGATCGATCAGGCGCGCAAATGGCTGTTCGGCCTTGTGATTGACCGGGTATTGCGGTAACTCTTTGGCGAAAAAGGGGACAGGTTTAGCGGCGTCGACATCGCCCGAGGCGTTGAATTGTATCTGCCGGAAGGTTTTCAAGCGTTCTGCGGCTTGGTCGGGGGTCAGTGCGATCGTAGCTGGTGGCATGGGCCGACGTTCAGGATCAATGCCGGCCTGAGAATAGCGATCGTCGAGCGTAGCCCATTCGCCAGCCATAAGTGCAGAAAGGTCGGAAGGAACGACAAAGCATGTATGCGCCGGTAGGTAATCGAAAAAAGTTCCTGGCGAATTAAAAAAAAGCGGTAGATAGAACTCAATGCCAGCAGGAAAATTTCCCTGACTGACCTCGCGATAAATAAGTGAACCCTGGGGATCGCCAGAAAATTGTTTCCGAAAGTTTGCCCGAAATGTCTCGATTGCTGTCGAATCGGTAGGAAACTCCCGAGCCGGAAGAATGGAGAGTTTCTCAGTCAGCTGGGTTGATTTTTGGGTTAGCGGGTCAAAATATCGGATATTTTCCAGCTCGTCCCCAAATAGATCCAGGCGAAACGGCCATTCATGACCCATCGGAAAGACATCAATGAGCCCTCCGCGCACCGCGAACTCCCCCTGGGTTAAGACCCGAGATACCGAAAGGTAGCCGGAATCGGCCAGGCGATCTCGAAAAGTTATCAGATTAACCCTCGCGCCTCGAGACAAGTCGAAGCTGCAGCCTGAGATATAGTACGTCGGTGGAATCCGGTATATCAGTTGGTCCAGTGTGAGCAACACGATAAACGGTTGTCCGCTGGTGAGTCGGGTCAGCGTCTTTAAGCGCTCGGAGGTGATTTCGGGGTGCGGGGAATAGTGATCGTAGGGGAGACACTCCCAACCCGGCAAAATGCACACATCGTTATCATTGTCCGAGAGAAAAAAGCGGATTTCATCACTGAGTAGCTGAAGTTGCCGCGCAGACTCGGCAACCACCACGAGGTGCCGTTGCTGACGGCTGACCTGGCGAATGGCAAGGGCGAGCGCAGCCCCCGGTAACCGACCCCAGATGGTCACTGAGTTCCCGTCTATAGGCGTTTGGATTGGGAAAGGGAGTGAGGGCAACGACGGGGCGCGAGGCAGAAATCGGTAATCTATTTTATCGTAAACTTAGGAACCGAAGGTTTGCCAACTAGGATATACAGTAATTGGATACCGCCGAATACAACATCTGGGCGCTGGTTCCGTGTGCCGGGCTTGGCCGGCGATTTGGACAAACCCAGCCAAAACAGTACCAACAATTAAACGGGGTTCCACTCGTGTTTCATTGTTTGCAGCGTCTGTCAGAGATTGATGCTGTCCGTGGGATCAGCGTTGGTCTTGCTGAAGAGGATAGCCAATGGGTTACCTTGAAGGATGAAATACCCGGATCCCCGCACACTTACGTCGGGGGCGAAACACGTGCGCGAACCGTGCGCCTTGGGCTTGATGAGTTAGTGAACTGCGGGGAAGCTCAATCGTGGGTATTAGTTCATGATGCAGCGAGACCCTGCGTGGCAGGCGCCGACATAGAACGATTGATTCGGGAAGTTAACTTTCATCCAGCAGGAGGGTTGCTTGCAACGCCGGCTGTTGATACCCTGAAATCAGGGGACACGGACAGTCGCGTTTCTGGCACGGTTTCGCGCAGCGGGCTGTGGCGTGCCCAAACGCCCCAGCTTTTCCCGGTAAGAACCCTTATCGAGGCAATCGACCACTGTCACGATCGCGGCGAGGCTTGCACCGACGAAGCCCAGGCTATCGAAGCTTTAGGGTTAAGACCGAAACTGGTTAATTGCGGGGACTATAATATTAAGGTGACACACCAGTCAGACATGGTCGTTGCCAGCGCGATTCTCAGGGAACAAGAAGCAGCTTCATGTGCCGAATAGGTCAGGGCTATGATGCCCATCGCTTGGTTGTCGGGCGGCCTCTTTGGATAGGGGGTGTGGAGATCCCGTTTTCACGTGGGCTCGCAGGCCATAGTGATGCCGATGTTCTAATTCACGCGCTGGTTGACGCCCTGCTAGGGGCGGCCGGTAAGGGGGATATCGGCGTGCATTTTCCTGATAGCGATGCGGCCCACGCCGGTCGTGCGAGCAGGGAGTTTCTGATTGAAACCCGCCAATTGCTCGATGCTTCACAATTTGGAGTAGTCAACGTCGACGCCACGGTCATCGCCCAAAAACCTAAATTGGCTGACTACATTCCCCAGATGCGAGAAAACCTGGCCTGCGACCTTCAGATCCAAGCAGGAAATGTCAATATCAAGGCCACGACAACTGACGGCCTTGGGTTTACCGGCGCGCAAGAGGGGATTGCGGCACAGGCAATTGTATTGCTCACCGACTTGGCCGGCCGGTAAGCACATAAAACGCGCCGCTGCCACCATCGTCGGCCTGAGCGCAGGTGTAGGCTCGAACTGCCGACAATTGTCGTAATAAGGCTAGAGCTTCTTCACGAACTGGGGAGTACCCATCGGGCGAATGTGATCCACGTCCAGTAATAACGAGAAGACACCGCTCGTATAAGTCTCCACTTCGCTCCACAAAGTGGGCCAATTCCCGCTTGGCTTCGGCCCTGGTACGGCCGTGCAGGTCGATTACCGACCCCGGACGTATACGCCCATTGCGTAAATCATTAAGTAATCGACGGGAAACCCCGGGCCGGTAAAAAAGGTCTCCATCCAGTTTTTCAATGCCCTCAGGGGTGGGGATCAACGGCGCAGTTGTGCGGCGTTTTTTTTGCGGCCGAGCGTCCCCAACGCGCTCCTCGAAGCTCAGGGGTTCGACCTGTGAAACCGAGTTTCGAAAAAGCTGTGCCTCGGCAGACGATACTGAAGCGTCGGCGTTCGGGGGTTTCTTTGCCATAGTTGCCGATTATCCAGAGTCCAAATACCGCTTGGCATCCAGGGCCGCCATACAGCCGCTCCCAGCGGAGGTTACTGCTTGGCGGTACACGTGATCCATGACATCTCCTGCGCCAAAAACGCCAGGTATGCTGGTTGCAGTTGCGTTGCCGTCGATCCCGGAGTTTACCCGGATATAACCATTGGAAATATCCAATTGGTCCTCGAAGAGGCCGGTATTGGGGGTGTGGCCAATTGCGATAAAGACTCCGTGGACCACCAAGTCTTTCGCGTCCCCGTCACTCGCCGATTTCAGCCGGACCCCGGTAACACCAGAATCATCACCCAATACTTCATCGAGATTGTGGCTCCACTCAATCTCAATATTGCCCGATGCGCCGGTTCGTGCCAGCAGCTGATCTTGCAGGATTGCCTCTGCCCGAAGTTGATCGCGCCGGTGGACCAGTGTTACTTGAGAGCAGATATCAGACAGATACAACGCCTCTTCAACGGCAGTATTGCCTCCTCCGATAACAGCCACTGGCTTGTCTTTGTAGAAAAAACCGTCGCAGGTTGCACACGCAGACACGCCTTTGCCCTTAAACGCATCCTCAGAAGGAAGACCGAGGTATCGTGCCGACGCACCTGTTGCGATGATCAGCGCGTCACAGGTATATGAATTGCTATCGCCATCCAGCCGAAAAGGCGAACTGCCTAATGTCGCTGTATGAATATGATCAAAAACGATTTCGGTACGAAACCGTTCAGCATGGGCAAGCATTCTTGACATGAGGGCTGGACCGGTCAGGCCGTGAGGGTCTCCGGGCCAATTATCGACATCAGTGGTCGTCACCAGTTGGCCACCTTGCTCTATTCCAGTGACAAGCACCGGGTTAAGGTTTGCACGAGCCGCATAAATTGCTGCGGTGTAGCCGGCGGGCCCAGAGCCTAGAATCAATAGTCGGCTATGGCGGGTGGCTGTCATTAAAAACTCCGTCTTGAATTATTCAACGGTATTTTCCCAAGAATTCGCCATTAAATCTATCGGAGAAGGCTAGATTAATGCATCTATTGCGGGTTAAAAGCCACGTTTCGATATAATCCCGGGGCGATTGGGCAAAAAATTTACGCAAAGGCGATTGTCATTTGGCGCAGGCACGAAAAAAAAACACGCGTAACGCGAATAATACCGGTATATCGCCGCGCCTGGTTCGGCTAGGCCGAGAGGTTCTGGTGATCGGGCTGGTTGCTCTAACAGGTTATCTGCTGGCTTGCCTCGTATCTTTCTCTGCCTTTGATCCGGGATGGACCTCTACCGGCGCGGGAGGGCCGATCCGGAACCTGGGCGGGCGCTTTGGGGCCTGGTTCGCGGACCTTTTTCTTCATGCCTTTGGTTATTCGGCCTATCTTTTTCCTCTGATTTTCGCTCTATTGAGCGCCCGTATTTTGCGGCGCTCAATAGAGGTTAACAGCCGCCATGTCCGCATAATGCACGGACTCGGCTTCGCCCTAACGGTGGTCTCAGCTTGCGGTATCGAATTTCTTCATTTTGGCTCTGGACTCGACCATGGCCTGGGCGCCGGCGGCGGGTGGCTTGGTATTGTGGCCGGAAGCTGGTTGCTCGATGTTTTCGGTTCAGTTGGAGCGACTGTCGCGCTGGTTGTTTCTCTAGTCGCTGGATTGTCCTGGGCGCTTGACGTGTCGTGGTTTACCATCATGGACCGTGTCGGGGCATGGTCCTGCCAACTGGCGGATAAAGGTTGGTCGCTAGTCGCCACCTGGGCAGACAGAGTTCAGGGCGCTCGTTCCCGGCGCCAGCGTCAGGAGAGTGTTGCGGAATTACGCCGCGAGATGGATCAAAAGGAGCCGCCTCGGATAGAGCCAAAAATTGCCCCAAGCAGGGAAGGCGCCCGGATCCACAAAGAAAAACAAGCTTCGATTCCCCTATTTATAGAAGGCAAGGGGCCTCAAGGGGATCTTCCAGCGCTGAAGCTACTTGATCGGCCGGGTGAACAGGTCGGAGGGTACAGTAAAGAGGCGTTGGAAATGATGTCGCGCCTGGTAGAGAAAAAACTGCGCGATTTCAATGTGGAGGTCAGAGTAGTTTCGGTACAACCGGGCCCCGTGATTACCCGCTTCGAGATCGACCCGGCAGCAGGCATTAAAGCGAGTCAGATTGTAGGTTTGGCTAGAGATCTCGCCCGTGCATTGTCAGTAGTGAGCGTTCGTGTGGTGGAAAACATTCCCGGCAAAACCTACATTGGCCTGGAGATTCCCAATGAAAGCCGAGAGACTGTTTTTCTGCTGGAAGGGTTGGCCTCAGAAGTATACGAGGGCAGCAAGAGCCCGCTGACCCTTATCCTTGGTAAGGATATCGCAGGCGAGACCATCGTCTCAGATCTATGCAAGATGCCGCACTTACTTATAGCTGGCACTACTGGGGCAGGAAAATCAGTTTGTATTAACGCAATAATCTTGAGCATTATCTACAAGTCTACCCCTGAAGATGTCCGTTTGATTATGATCGATCCAAAAATGCTCGAGCTTTCGGTATATGAAGGAATTCCACATCTGCTGACGCCGGTGGTCACGGATATGAAAAAGGCAGCTAATGCGCTGCGCTGGTGCATTGTGGAAATGGATCGGCGATTTCGCCTTATGGCGGCCCTTGGGGTTCGAAATATTGTGGGCTACAACCGCAAAGTGAAAGCTGCAATTGATGCGGGCAAACCCTTGGACGATCCGTTGTTTATCCCGCTGCCGGGAGAGGACGTAAATCCACCTCAACTCGAGACCATTCCCTATGTGGTAGTTATCGTCGACGAGTTTGCCGATCTGCTAATGGTGGTCGGGAAAAAGATTGA
>Ga0207990_1000564_pt1 | contig 21246 bp, 23 predicted proteins | sample ETNtaG_8_FD_185780 | JGI IMG/M metagenome (GOLD analysis project Ga0207990, IMG submission 185780) | Marine microbial and viral communities from oxygen minimum zone, Eastern Pacific Ocean - ETNP201406SV75 (SPAdes) (version 2) | ecosystem: Environmental > Aquatic > Marine > Oceanic ...
TCAACGCTTGCAGACGCATCGACTAAAAAGTCTACTTTGCCAAGACTACTAATATTCACAACAGCATCAGTTATTTCCAGCCCGCCAATCACTGCACTACCAGATGTAGCTTTCATAGTAACAAAATCAGTACTTACATTAGCGCTTAGGTTCTTTATTGTCTCTTGAGTAGGGCTATACGACAACTCTACGTTTTCTAGATTTGTTCTGAGCTTAGCTTTTAGTGAATTTGAATCTGAAAAACTTGAACTAAGGTTTACTTTTGTATTATTAAATTCACCTGAGATGAGTGCATTTACAAGCCACTCATATTCCTTTAGTTCTGAATATTTTTTTGGAATATATTTAACTAACTTTATTGCTTCCATTGTTGGAATAAATCCTTCAAATTCAATCAAATCTGCATCTCTATTACTGATAATTCTAAAATTACCGTACATTGTCATCTCATCGTTACTGATCTTGATTGGCAAAGTCATATATTTGTCAATGTCGGTCTGGTTTGTAGCTAGGGTAGCTGTGATATTGACCTCACTGAGGCCTGGGAGTTTATTTTCAAAGCTAAGGTCTTGGTTGGATATAGTTAATAATAATTGAGATTCGTTTCTAACAATATTTACACCTTTTATCTCAAAATTGCCTTTTCCGATAACTATAATCTTGTCAATTTTCAAAGATTGAATAAAATAAAGAACATTTAAGCTCTTACTTGAGAATAGTCTAGCTACATCTTTTGCACTGAAAATATCCCTACTATATGAATATTCATCGTTAACTTCCAAAACATCTACATAGACTGCGCTTGGTCGATAGATATTTTCAGCTATACTAGTTATATCAAAATTATTGAATATCTTATCCATATCTATATTGTCATATAGAGTAGATAAATTAATATTCCAATTTAACTGGTTAATTGATGCTACTGCTATATCTTGATTTGCAGGCAGTATATCTACTTCATTCAGTTCTACAGTAATATAACCATCTTCCACACCTAGAGATATGCTGGACAACTCTATATCAAGGCCGCTATGCTCTGAAAGCTGCTTTTCTATAGTGTCTTTTACTGTGTTGGGAAATATTGCGAAAAAAGAAATAAGGAGAATAAGCAACAGCGCAGTCACAACACTGAACAAGGTGCTTATCTTCAGTATTTTAACTCCATGAGAAAATAAATTAGTTATCATATTTGTTTTAAATTATATTAATATGTTATAATATTAACATAGAATGATATGTTATGGAGACATGTTGTTGCAATGGCACAATTATAACCTATGCATAGTCAGTGATATAAGGTTGATTCGCCTACAGTAAAGATGAAAGTAATATAAAAAACGAGAAACAAAAAAATATTCATTAAAAGCCATAAACCAACAAATTATTAGAGAAATAATACAATGTCTGTAAACTTAAAAACTCTAAAAAATTCATCAATACTTATTGTATTCACAATACTAGTTATTCTTACTGTCAGGTACGTCTTTACCGCACCTGTATCAAGCCCAGATAATCTCGATCCAACCCTAATTGATAGAATAAAGCCAATAGGTCAGGTATTGGTTGAGGGCACTACCAAAGATGCAACTTTCATTACAAATAATACATTGTCAGAAACAGACACAGAAGCAAAATCACGCACTGGAGAGCAGGTCGCTTCAAGTTCATGCACAGGATGCCATAGCTCTGGCGTATTAGGTGCTCCAATCGCTGGTAACAAGACGGATTGGGAACCAAGATTAGAGAGAGGAATCACGGAATTGCTTAAAACTGCAAAGTTAGGTAAGGGAGCAATGCCACCAAAAGGAACTTGCGCTACCTGTTCAGATGCTGAATTACAAGCAGCAATCGAGTTTATGATTAACTAGGATCAATAATAAATTAGCCTAAACATATAATATAGCTATATTTGCATCGCAGCTAATAGATGTGTTATGAATTAAGTTCTTCAAATAAACCAAGATTTTTATTTTTTTGGACATTGTCATAGTCAAAGATCTGACCATTCATAGCAACATATACGCCGTTATCTTTTAATTGAACTGCACCTAAAGCAACACCTAAATTCATCAAAGCATCAGAATTATTAACTGAATATGGAGTCATCGATCCAAAAAGAACAATAGTTTTGTTACTAATCTTGTTGCCGAGCAGTTGAGCAGTTTGACACATTGTATCAGTGCCATGAGTAATTATAATTTTATCTAAATGACAATTGATGCAACTCTCAACAATAGTGCCTCTATCATCATCAGTAAAATCTAGGCTATCCTTGAATAAGATTTTTTCAATAGAGATATTGCCACTAACCCTTCCTCTAATTAGCATTTGTTCAATGTATGAATCAGTAAATTCCAGACTACCATTTAATTTGTTGTAAGTTTTATCAATAGTACCGCCAGTTATAAATAACTTAATTTCCATTTTTATTTCCTTTTACCAAAAATATCAGTTCCTATACGAACGAACGTGGAGCCGTATTCTATTGCCAATTCCATATCTGCACTCATTCCCATAGACAGGGTATCTAATTTTGGATATTTTGTCATTATTTTAGCCATTCTGCTAAAGCTCTGTTCTGAATTATCAGGAATAGGTATGCACATAAAGCCCCTTAAGCATATATTATTAAGACTATCTAAATGACTGACAATTTTTTCAATTTCAGCTACTAGAACCCCAGATTTAGTGCTTTCATTGTCAATATTTATTTGCAGTAGTACGTTAAGTTGTCCTAAACTTTTTGGTCTCTGTTCGTTAAGCCTGTTAGCAACTTTTATTCTATCAACACTGTGTACCCAGTCAAATTTTTCTGCAATTTTGGCGGTTTTATTTGATTGTATTGGGCCAATAAAGTGCCAAACAATATCTCTACCTTTTAATGCTTCAATTTTTTCTAACGCTTCTTGCAGGTAATTCTCACCAAAATGACGCTGTCCCGCATCTAATGCAAGTCGGACTTCCTCCACACTTCTTGTTTTGCTGACAGCAATAAGAGTAACCTGTTGTATGTGCTCAACAGACTTAATCCTGGCATCAATTTTTGCTAATTTGTCTTTTATCAAAGTTAAAAAATTTTCCTAGCATCAAACACTGGGCCATCAACGCATACCCGCTTCATAGAATTTCCATTGTCTGTTTTTACTTCGACTACACATCCAGCACAACCGCCAACCGCACATGCCATGAATTCTTCAAGAGACACCTGGCAAGGTAAATTGTAATCGGCAGCTAGCTTAGCTACAGCCTCCAACATTGGTAGAGGGCCGCATGAGAAAACCTCTACTTTAGATAACTCATTATTAGATAAAGTATCAAGGTATGACTTAGCCAAATCTGTAACGTAACCCTTATAAACACCTTCAAAACCTTGTAAGCTTGTTAAACGACATGCCACACCCCATTCTTCTAATAAAGGCATGGTGTGACTTGCCTCATCACACTCTGGCCCAATATTGCTCTTTTCAGGAGTGAAAGGGAATGGGGCCTCTGAACCCAATATAACAAATGGATCATAATCAGTGTCTTTAATTTTTTGAGCTATGGCAATCATTGGTGGCATTCCAACACCACCACCTATAAGTAATGGCAGCTTTTTATCTGTCAATTCAAAGCCGTTACCTATAGGCCCTATCACTGATAATATGTCCCCTACTTTACTTTCGGAGAGTTTTTTTGTGCCCTCGCCAACAATTTTATAAAGCAGGTCAAAGGTACCATTTATCTTATCCACTGACATTACTGATATTGGTCTTCGCATAGGTATTGCATCAGACACCCTTAGGTGCACAAATTGACCTGGAATTGTGTTGCTTGCTATTTCTACGGAGTCAAGCGTTAGTATGTATTGGTCACCATCAAATTGATAGTGCGCGAGTATCTGGCAATCAAATACCCCAATGGAGTCTCTATGGGTCTTACTCATCGCTGGTAATTAGTGTGCCAACACCGCTATCGGTAAACACCTCTAATAACACCGCATGGGCAACCCTACCGTCAATGATATGGGTGGACTTAACTCCATTATTTACAGCAGATAGGGCACAACCAATTTTAGGCAGCATGCCTCCAAAGATTACCCCATCCTTTATAAGTTTGTCGACTGACTTAGCATTCAGACCGGTTAACAGGTTATCATCACTATCTAGCAAGCCCGCTGTATTCGTAAGCAAGATAAGCTTTTCGGCATTGAGTGCTTCTGCAATTGAGCCGGCAACCAGGTCTGCGTTAATGTTATATGAGAAGCCATCTTCACCCACACCTATTGGAGCTATAACTGGAATGAAATCGCCCTCAAGCAGAAGATCTATAACTGAAGTATCAATTTTGTCAACTTTACCTACATGGCCAAGGTCTATAATTTCTGACGTCTGAACTATATTTTGTTTGAGTTTTTTGGCAGTAATAAGGCGTCCATCCTTACCAGTCAAGCCAATTGAGTGGCCACCATGCTGATGTATAAGGTTGACTATTTCTTTATTTACTAGCCCACCCAAAACCATTTCGACCACATCCATTGTTTCAGAATCTGTAACACGCATACCGCCTATAAACTCACTTTCTTTACCTATTTTGTCTAGTGTATTTCCAATCTGAGGCCCTCCTCCATGCACAACTATTGGGTTCATTCCTACTGACTTCATTAGCACTACGTCACGTGCAAAACTTGATTTAAGGTCTTCATCGACCATAGCGTTGCCGCCATACTTTATGACGATGGTTTTTCCATGAAATTTTTGAATATAAGGCAATGCCTCAGTTAGTACGCTAGCTATGGAGTGGGAAATATCTGACATATCAATGTTTGTTTAGTGATTACTAAGCCAGCATTTTACCGCCTTAACACATAACAATCCAACCAAACAAGCGTTAATTTACTTGTTATTGGGCCTCCAAAACCACCAAATAATCAAAATGATTAAAATAGTGCCCACTAAATTGACTATTAAATCCACTAACTAACTCCTGTTTTAATTCTCCTCAAGCGGTTGGCATTGCTGACCACCGTTAATGAGGATAAGGCCATAGCTGCGCCCGCCAACATTGGGTTAAGTAAAACTCCAAATAGCGGGAAAAGTATGCCAGCAGCAATAGGGATTCCAAGTGTATTGTAAATAAATGCCCCTAACAAATTTTGCTTAATATTACTTACTGTATATTTTGAAATATTGATCGCTTCAGGGATGCTTAGTAATGAACCCCTCATTAGAGTGATATCGGCACTTTCTATTGCGACGTCAGTACCAGTGCCTATAGCAAATCCCACATCAGCTGTTACCAGTGCGGGTGCATCATTAATGCCATCTCCGACCATACCAACAATATTGCCATTACTCTGAAGTTGCTTTACTTTATTGGCCTTATCTTCGGGAGAAACATTAGAAAACACTTCAGAGATATTGACCAACCTTGCAATAGCGTTTGCAGTTATTTCATTGTCACCACTAAGTAGCACCACTTTAAGCCCTTGTTTTTGCATTTTATCTATCGCCGCTTTTGAGTCGCTTTTTATTGGATCTGAAACAGTTATGACTGATGCTGGTTCATTGTCAATGGCTAAATAAATTGGGGTCTTAGCCTCGTTCGATCTCAGTTCAGCTTCATCTTGGAGCTTATCTATCACTATATCGTGGCTAAACATTAATCGTTCATTACCAAATAATACAAAGTGGTCATCAATAATGGCACTAACACCCTGCCCAGTTGTGGAGTTAAATTCCTTTACTTTGTTAGTTGATAGTTTGTGTTTTTTTGCATAACCAACGATAGCTTGAGCTAATGGATGTTCGGAGTATGACTCAATCGAGGCCGCCATTGACATGCACTGCTCATCTGAGAACTTATTTAGCGACATAATGTCTGTTACAACGGGTCTACCCTCAGTTATAGTGCCAGTTTTATCCAACACAATTGTATTTAATTTTCCTGCTTGCTGAAGTGCGTCACCATTACGGATGAGAATTCCAGCTTGCGCAGCTTTTCCGACTCCTGCCATAATAGATATTGGTGTAGCCAAACCCAGAGCGCATGGACAAGCAATAATGAGCACAGTAACAGAAGCAATTATTGCATAGGTAAGATTAGGCCCTAAGTTAAACCAAATCAAAAAAGTAATAATAGAGATCACAAGTACTGCAGGAACGAAAACTGCAGATATCTTGTCAACTAAACGCCCAATACTTGGCTTAGAGCCCTGTGCAGTGCGAACCATTTCAATAATATTTGCAAGTACTGTATCTCTACCTATCCTAGTTGAACTGAACAGGAATGAGCCTGTCGTATTCACAGTTCCAGTTGCAACTTCATCTCCTACACTTTTCAGTGTTGGCATTGGTTCTCCAGTAAGCATAGACTCATCTACAATTGAAGAGCCCTCTATCAATACTCCATCAACCGGAATTTTTTCACCAGGATATACCTTTATAGTCTCAGATAAGCCTACCTGTTCTATAGGCAATTTAAGCTCTTGCCCATTTCGTATCAAGGTTGCAGTTTTTGGTTGCAAGCCTATTAATTTTTTAATTGCATGAGAGGTTTTACCTCTAGCCTTACTCTCCAATGCAGAGCCTAGGTTAATTAGGGCGATAATTATTACCGTAGCCTCAAAGTACACATGCCTTGAGTCAATAGGAAGGTAATCCATTAGCAGTACTACTAGCATTGAGTAGACCCAAGCAACGCCCGTACCCAAAGCAATCAATGTGTCCATATTTGCATTACGAATTATTATTGATTTATATGCCCCTTGATAATAATGTTTACCAGAATATATCATCACTAACAAGGTTAGGATTCCAATCACAGACCAAAAAACTTGACCTAGAGTATTACCTAGTATTGGTAACACATCAAACAACCCTAAAACAAATAGTGGAAACCCCAGTAACGCGGCTGCGGCTGATTTTTTTAACAAATTCTGGTAGTAAATATAGTCTTCTTGCTCTTTATCTATTATCTGTTGGTCGTAGCTCGCTAAGAGCTGTGTTGCGTCATAGCCTGCATTCTTCACTGCCCTTATCAACGAGTCTGCACTTGCTTCTCCAACAACACTGGCTGTATGGTCTGCAAAATTAACTGTTGCAAGAGTTACACCGGTAGCAGAACTCAATGCCCCCTCAACACTACTTACACAGCCAGCACACGACATACCAACAATGGATAAATTAATTGTATTTGCGCTCATTAATTATTAATAACCAGTGACTAAGTTAAGATTTATTTAAACCTCTCATTGTACTTCTGTTGTATCTCAGTTGGCCATAAACTATAAATATAATCTATTAGTGCTAATTTTTCTTCATCATTTAGCTTATTATTAAATGCTGGCATTTGACCACCAATCTTAATACCGCCATCATTTATAGTTTGTAGTAAAGCTTTTGGTGAATGATGCCAAGCATGCGCTGTGCCATTTATTGGTGGTGCTGGGTATTTTCCATTTGCCTGCTTTTTCTTCCAATCCTTTGCTAGCCCTTTACCTTCCATGCCATGACAAGATACACAGTTATCATTGAATGTTGTTTTGCCCAGCTCAATACCTTTTTTTGAATCAGTCTCAGTGTCTTCACTATTAAAGCATCCAGTTAATAACAATACGGTCAATAAAATTATTACTCTCTTCATCTTTATTCCAAATTAGAAATTTCTGCGTAAATATACTATAAAAAATAGCTTTGTAGATCATTCATAAAGTTGTAACCTTTTACGGTTGGTTTTATACTATTATTACCAACTTCCAGCAAGCCTAAAGAATTCAATTTATCAATCTTTTCTCTTATAATCTTGATTGAATTCCCAGTCCTAGATTCAAATAAACTACAATCAAAACCCGCTCTCAACCTTAATGCATTCAGCATAAAGTCAAATGGCAGGTTATCTATCATCTTAACTGAAGATTTTTGGTTTCTTAAGTAATCTTTTGGCGCCCTTGGTTTGGTTGTCCTAAATATTTGACCTCTATCAACATCTGTAATTTTGCCATGTGCTCCTGCACCGATTCCAATGTAGTCTCCAAACTGCCAATAATTTAAATTGTGCCTAGATGGAAGTCTTCCGTATGCAGAAACTTCGTATCGTTCAAAGCCATACTTTTCAAGTATTTGAGATCCACCCTCTCCCATTTCCCAAACCTTATCATCTTCAGGCAGCTGTGGTTGATATTTGGCAAAGTAAGTGTTTGGTTCAATTGTTAATTGATAAAACGAAATGTGGCTAGGATGAAGCTCTATAGATTTCTCAATATCACTTATTGAGTCTGACATTGTTTGATTCTGCAGGCCATACATTAGGTCAATATTAATATTACTGAAACCAGTAATCTTGGCGTGCTCTATAGCATTGATAGCCTCTTTAGCACTATGAATCCTCCCTAGTAATTTAAGGCAGTTATCGTTAAATGACTGCACACCGATGGAGAGCCTATTTATGCCAATTTGATTAAATTGGTAAAACTTTTCTGCTTCAAATGTTCCGGGGTTAGTTTCAAGAGTAATTTCAATTTGATCATCAAAAGAAAGTTTTTTTCTTAGCCCATTAAATAACTCATCAAGGTCTTTAACACTCATTAGGCTTGGGGTGCCTCCACCAATAAATATAGACTGAATTGACCTACCCTGAACGTACTCAAAATCAGCATTTAGATCCTTTAATAGTGCTGAAACGTAGCCTTTTTCGTTACCCAACTCATGCGAATTGAAATCACAGTAGGGGCACTTCTTGACACACCAAGGGTAGTGTATATATAGCGATAATGGTGGCAATTCTAACAAATTCAGTATTTTATTGTTAGCGCCAGTATGAGTTCCTGAAGCGCTCTACCTCTGTGTGATATTTTGTTTTTCTCCGCAGGGTCAAGTTCCGCCGATGTACATCCATGGGTAGGAACATAAAAAATTGGATCATAACCAAACCCATTTTCTCCTGCCGTATCTCTTAGTATCTCACCCTCCCATCCTCGTTGCACGATAATTGGTGTTGGGTCTTTGGCATGATTAACGTACACGATAGAGCACCAAAATCGAGCAGCTCTTTTAGAGTCAGGGACATTTCTCATTGCTGTCAATAGCTTTTGCGTATTTTCTTCATCATTTCCGTGCTTCCCAGAATATCTAGCAGAATATATACCGGGCTCTCCATTTAGAGCATCAACAACAATACCTGAGTCATCAGCTATGGCAGGTAATCCTGACTGTTTTGAAGCGTTCCTAGCTTTAATCAGGGCATTTTCAACAAATGTGAGGCCAGTTTCTGGGACTTCTTTAACATTCATATCCTTTTGAGAGACTACCTCAAAAAGACTACCAAGCATTGCATTGAATTCTCTAGCTTTACCGGAATTATTTGTAGCTATAATTATCTTTGTTTTCATAAATTGTTACCATAAGTTCGGGTGGCTAAATAAAGTCTCACTGCGTATAATCAATCAGTTATAGATAATATTGGAGCAAGTAATGACTCAAGACGAAATGAAACAGGCTGTCGCACAGGAGGCAATTAATTACGTTGTCAAGGACACTATTATAGGCGTAGGCACTGGCTCTACAGCAAATTTTTTTATAGATTCATTGGCAACAATTAAAGATGAAATCAAAGGTGCAGTAGCTAGTTCTGTTGCAACCTCAGATAGACTCAAAAGTCACGGAATTAAAGTATATGACTTGAACGAAATAGACTCAATTTCTGTATACATAGATGGGGCTGATGAATCAGACAACGAGCTCAACCTTATAAAGGGAGGTGGGGGAGCGCTTACTCGTGAAAAGATTGTTGCTGCAGTAGCAAAGAAATTCGTTTGCATTGCAGATGAATCAAAATTAGTACAAACGTTAGGCAAGTTCGATCTCCCAGTTGAGGTCATACCAATGTCGGCTAACTATGTTAAAAATAAAATCATTAACACAATAGGTGGCACACCGAAAATTCGTGAAAACTTTATAACTGATAACGGAAATCTAATCCTAGACGTGCAAGGTCTGCAAATACAAAACCCAAAAAAGATTGAAACTATTCTTGATGGTATTGTTGGCACAGTAACTAATGGCTTATTCGCCAATAGGGGTGCTGATATTTTACTGATTGGTGCAGAGGGCGGCATTAGAACACTTTCTGTTTAATTTCTAGAAAAACAATTAACAACAATTCTTTATCATAATTTCATTATATTTGACTATTATGAAATAGAAGTTTAAAATGGTCGGAATTATTGGAATCTTTTCTAATATTTTTTATCAAAAAAAACACATTTTCATCTAATAAAAAGGAGCTAAAAATGGCTGACGAAACTCTAGACGCATCTGGTTTAAATTGCCCACTACCGATATTAAAAACTAAAAAGGCCCTTGCTAAAATGGAGGCTGGTCAAGTACTAGAAGTTATTTCTACTGATGCTGGCTCTGTAAAAGATATAGAAGCCTTCTGTAACCAAACTGGAAATAAATTAATCTCGAATGCAGAAGATGCTGGCAAGTATTTATTCACTATTGAGAAAGTATAAACTTCATAAAACATTAATCAAACCGAGGAGATAAGCAGGCATGGCTGACAACAACAAAATGACAATTATTGCTACCAAAGGCACTTACGATTGGGGCTATCCACCATTTATCCTAGCATCTACAGCAGTCGCAATGGATAAAGAAGTTACAATATTTTTTACCTTTTATGGTCTAAACCTTTTGTTAAAGGATCCTGAAAAACTAAAAGTAACTCCAGTAGGTAATCCAGCAATGCCAATGAAAATGCCTTTTGGGCCTCAGTGGCTAAAGAATATTGACTTTGGCCCAAAAATTCCTAACGTTCTGTGGAATATTCCTTTTGCTGAATCTCTAGTAACCTGGATGATGAAAAAGACCATAGCAAATTGCGGTGTTGCAAAGTTAGTAGATTTAAGATCAATGTGTACAGAATTCGATGTTAAATTTATTGCCTGTCAGATGACAGTTGACCTATTTGGTTACTCCGAAGACGACTTCATCGATGGTATAGAGTTTGGTGGAGCGGCAACATACTTTGATGAAGCCTCTACAGGAAATCATCACCTCTATATGTAGTATATTACAAGAACTAATATTAAATAAAAACCCTTTAATTAGGGTTTTTTTAACTTTATTGATATTTACAAGGAAAGGTTATTCTTATGTGCCTAGCCTCTAAATACCAGACCTAAAAGTAAGCAATAGATTTCAACAATTTGGCACTTACCTCCAGTCTAAGATATCCCAACCGTTTTCTTTTGCAACTTTCATTAACTGATAGTCAGGATTAACTGCGACTGGCCTTGATACTAAATTCAAAAGTGGTATGTCATTGTGTGAATCAGAATAGAATGCAGAATTATCGAGAGACTCATTAGATTGTTCTAGCCATGATTTAAGTCTTTCTACCTTGCCATGTTTGTAGCTTGGCAACCCTAGAACCTTGCCAGTATATCTGTCAGATACTGTTTCCAATTCTGTTGCAATCAGAATTTCTATTCCAAAATATTTAACAATGGGGGCAGTAACAAAACTATTCGAAGCAGTTATAACCACCAAAGTGTCGCCTTTATCTCTATGAGAATTAACAACTCTTTCAGCCTCTGGAAGGAACAATGGCTCAATTTTATCTTGCATAAATTGCTGATGAAACACATTCAGTTCATCCATAGTGTATCTAGAAAGTGGCTCCATTGAAAATTCTGAGTAGGCATGTATATCTAATTTTCCTAAGCAGTATTGGTCATAAAAATATTTGTTCTTTTGTTGATAATATTCAACATCTACAGCTCCTATTTCACATAAATATTCGCCCCATAGATAGTCGCTATCTCCGCCAATCAAGGTATTATCCAAATCAAATAATGCTAATGACATTTATGATCGCTCCACTATCTCATTAACTATTTCATTAACATCGTCAACAAAATACAAATAATCTAAATAGTCACTATTCACATAATCAATTTTCTCTAAACTCTCAAACCAAGTAATTAATGGTTGCCAAAATTCTGTGCCATAAAGAAAAACGTTCACGTTCTGTATCTTCTTTGTTTGTATAAGAGTGAGAATTTCTAATAACTCATCACCTGTACCAAACCCTCCAGGAAAACAAACACAGGCAACAGAATAATTCATCATGGAATATTTTCGTGTGAAAAAATGATTAAAAGATATAACCTCATCTAAATACGGATTTGGATGTTGCTCATGTTCTAGGCTTATATTTAACCCTATGCTTGCTGATTTACCTTCTAATGCGCCTTGATTTGCGGACTCCATAATACCTGGACCGCCACCAGTTAAAACATTAAAGCCTTTGTCAGATAATAGCTTTCCTAGCTTCCTAGCTTCTACCGATAAAACATCATCTTTACTTGTTCTAGCTGAGCCGAATATAGTTACATTGTTCTTATACTTTCTTAACAAAAGTTCTGCACTTTTTAGCTCTGACTCAACTATCTCTAGATTCATTACGATTTATAACCTTGATAATGCTTTGTCTGCAGCATCGATTGTGAATTGTATCTCAATATCTGTATGTTTAGAAGAGATAAAGCCAGCCTCATATGCAGATGGAGCTAAATATACTCCTTCATTTAGCATTAAATGATAGAAACTTTTAAAACGCTCAAGATTACAATTTGATGCTTGCTCAAAATTTGTTACGTTCGACTCTTCTGTAAAGAATAATCCAAACATTCCTCCAACAACATTGGCTGTCATATCTATACCGTTATCATTAGCTTTAGATAAAATACCGTTCACAAGTTTTTGTGCATTGTTGTTCAGTTTATTAAAGAAATCTTTATCTTCACTAAGGATATTAAGCATAGCCAATCCTGCTGACATTGATATTGGGTTTCCTGAAAGGGTTCCAGCTTGATATACAGGACCAATAGGAGCAATATATTCCATTATTTCGCGCTTACCCCCAAAAGCTCCTACTGGTAATCCTCCACCAATAACTTTGCCCAAGGTTGTTAGGTCTGGAGTCACATTGTAATAAGACTGAGCGCCGCCAAGTGCCACCCTAAAGCCTGTCATTACTTCGTCAAATATGAGCACTATGCCATAGTCATCGCAAGCCTTTCTGAGGGCTTGCAAAAAGCCGTCTACCGGCGGAACGCAGTTCATATTTCCTGCAACTGGCTCAACAATAATACATGCAACCTGATGACCAACATTCTTTACCACCTCACGAACATTCTCAATATTGTTGTATTCCAACGTCAATGTATGTTCGGCTACTGATTTTGGCACACCTGGTGATGTAGGGACTCCAAGAGTTAGAGCTCCAGAGCCAGCCTTAACTAGCAATGAATCTGAATGTCCATGATAGCAACCCTCGAATTTAATGATTTTATCTCTACCTGTATAGCCCCTAGCTAACCTAATTGCACTCATAGTGGCCTCTGTACCAGAACTGACCATACGTACCATCTCTATAGATGGTATCAACTCGCAAACCTTCTGAGCTAGGGAGGTTTCGATTTCTGTTGGCGCTCCAAAACCCAACCCATTTTCTAATGCAGCATTGACAGCTCCTAACACTTCAGGGTTTGCGTGTCCAAGAATCATTGGACCCCATGAAGCAACATAATCAATGTATTTATTGCCATCGGCATCGAATAAGTATGGCCCCTCTCCACGAGTAAAAAATATAGGATTGCCCCCAACCCCATTAAAAGCTCTGACCGGAGAGTTAACGCCCCCAGGAATATATGATTTTGCCTGATTAAACAAAGAATCTGACTGATTCATTTAAACCCCCTATTCTGATTAGTTATCTGTGGATATTGCTTCAGATGTGTAATATGAGACCACACAATCAAAATATTATCCAATAATAATCTCGCATTGACATTAGTTTTTGACAAACTAATCGCGAAATATATATCGTCTAGAATTTTAAACAGAAACCCGGCATCTACCTTAATAACTATTCTATTTAGCTCTGCTAGGGCTCCCTGTTTATTTAATGCCTTCAGTCTAATGCCTTCAATTACAATATGTTGGAGACAATTCAAAACCCCTAACTCATTACCTTCAAGGTCACTTAGTTGGCTAATTTTATTTGGATGAATTGCAATATCAAGTAGGTTATTTTGCCATCCCTGATAGTGTATATAGTCATCATTACTTAGTTCATGTAGCACCTTAAATGGAACACCATGAGTGCTCTCTAACAGCTGCTTTATATCAAAATCCACTTTCTGAGCTTTACTAATATTAACACTAATCCAGTCCTGCGTTTGTTGATCATAAGCAGGAGAAATATGTACACTCTGGCAACGTGAAACAATTGTAGCGGGAAGGTTCTTCGCATCATGAGCAAGAAGAACTATCAATGTATTTTTTCGTGGCTCTTCTAAAGTCTTTAGTAAGCTGTTCGCTGCACTGACATTCATCTGGTCAGCATAAAATAAAACCCCAATCTGAAGCTCTTCTGCTGTTTTGTTTAATGCCTCACAGAACGCTCTTACCTGGTCAATCCTAATATCTTTGGAGATATTTTTTGTATGCTCATTGACTTCTCCAGCCCTACAATAGACCATATTTTGATAATTTGAACGCCTAATTAATACCGGATAATCCAGTTCTTGTTTTATATTGTCAGCTTTAATTTTTTCCTTCTTACCGGTCAACACCCCTACCAATTCTTGCATCAACTCAAACTTGCCCATCTGTTCATTTCCAGTAATAAGTAGTGCGTGAGGTAGATGATTTTGATCAATCATCTTCTTTAGCTTAGAGAAAGCTTGCCGGTGCCATGGAAGTATCATAAATTTTGTAGAATATTTTGTATTTGTTTTGATGTATGCTCAATTGTTTTTGATGCGTCTATTAATTTGATGCGCTCCGGAAACATTTGAGATCTTTGAATATATGTATCTCTAACTCTATTAAAGAAATCTATCGTTTCTAGCTCAATCCTGTCCTTACTCCCTCTAGAATGAATTCGACTCATTCCCAATTCAGCATCAACATCTAGAAGCAATGTTAAGTCCGGAACAAAGCCTTGTAAAACCCACCCCTCTAGCTCTGAAATGCGTTCCATGCCAAGCTCTCTGCCCCCACCTTGATAGGCGTACGAAGCATCAGAAAATCTATCACTGAGCACCCAATCACCCCTATCTAACGCTGGTATTATTTTGGTCTGTATGTGCTCATTTCTATCTGCAAACATGAGTAACAGTTCGGTATCAAAATGCATGGATCTTGTTTCATTGCCCAGCAATAGTTCTCTTATTTTCTTGCCTAAATCTGTACCTCCAGGCTCCCTAGTTATTAAGAGACTTACCCCCTTGTTGTTCAAATAGTCAGATATGTAATCAATTTGAGTGCTCTTTCCCGCGCCCTCTACACCATCAATTGTGATAAATTTTCCTTTTCGCATGAGATATATTTTAGCTTAGAAAGATAATGCCAATCTTTATAGATTTTTTAAGTATTTGTTTATATTTTGCTGGTGCTCTTTATAGGTATTAGAAAAGGCGTGAGTGCCATCTTTTTTCGAAACAAAATACAAAGACTTACCCTTATCAGGATGAGACGCGGCATACAAAGACTCCACCCCGACAGATCCAATTGCACTTGGCGGCAAGCCTTTATTTTTATAGGTGTTGTAAGGACTATCGACATCTAAATCTTTTTTTGTTAATCTCCCCTTGTAATTCTCCCCCAAAGCGTAAACAACACTAGCATCAGTCTGCAATCGCATTCCTTTCTCCAAACGCCTAACGAAAACACCAGCAATTTGCGACTTCTCCGCATGCGCTGCTGTTTCCTTTTCTATTAATGATGCCAAAATTAATAGCTCATCAATACTTTTTAAAATTAATTTTTTATCTCTACCCTGCCATACATCCTCAAGCCTACTATTCAATATTGTTTTTGCTCTTGCAAAAACACTACTGGCCGTATCACCATAATTAACAATATATGTATCTGGCCAAAATTTACCTTCATAAGGCTTCTTTAAGCCTATAGATTTCATGGTTGCATCAAAATCTGCATCTATCGTTATGGCCTCATTGTTAATCATCTGTGTGTAGTACTCTTGCACCGTTAAGCCTTCTACCAGAGTTATTTTACGAGTCGCTACATCCCCCTTAGAAAATATATCTAGTAGCTCATTAAGTCTCATTCCTGCGTTAATTTCATAGTATCCAGACTTCAATGAATTTTCTATGTTTAATATCTTTGCCAAGGAAATAAAATACCAACTTGAATTTATATAATCTAGACTTTCTAATTCGTCTGCTACTAAATTGATTGTCGACCCATGAGGTATCTGATAGATAACTTGACTTGCCACCTCAACGTTATTTGCATTGTAAAACCACAATATAAAAAACAGCAACGCTGACAAAATTAACCATTTTGTGTACTTACTTTTGCCTTTGCTGGGTTTAGAAATAATTCTGCTTTTATTTTGAACTTCATGAAATAATTCGTTTAACTTTTCTGTTGTCTCGTGACTACTAAATATCTTATCATTAATCATATATACTGGACGAATTCCAATGATACTGTTAGTAATGAATACCTCGTCAGCATCTAACAGCTCTGGTACTGTTATTGCTCCAACTTCAATCTGTAACCCTAATTCACTCGCTAATCCTAAGACTACATCCCTTCTAGTTCCTTCAATTCCGCACTCTTCAAGGTTTGGTGTAGATAACACGCTCTCCTTTATAGTAAACACGTTGGCCTGACTAGCTGAAACAACAAATCCGCTCTCGTCTAACATTATGCACTCATCCCCGGTCATTCCTATCCTGGATAGAACTTGCTCTAGCCTGTTGCAGTGTTTTATGCCAGATAGTATGGCGTTTGTTGAGTAGCCACTCTGACAAATAGTTAATGAGTATTGGTCTGGCATTCCTTCAGGAATGCTCGTTGCGATAACTATTCTAGTTGGGGATATGTCGTCACTGAAGCTGTAGCCTCTTATACTCTCCCCCCTGGAGAGGATCACTTTAACGATACAGTCTTCTGTCTTTAGGGACGATATGGCTTTGTTGATATCTTTGAGCCATAATGATTCTTTGACTTCATTGATTTTCAGCACTGATCTGCCTTTCTCTAGTCTCATAAAGTGTTTAGACCAAAAGCGCAGCTTATTATTTTCTACTAGGCAGGTTTCAAACAACCCATCGCCAAACATAGTGGTTCGATTAAAAACACTAATCTTTGACTGTTTTTTTCCGTTAATCAGTACAACCTGTTCCATAATTTAATTATACCCAATGGTATTAAAATCTATAGACAAGCAAATATTTCATTTGCCAACTACATGTGTTAACTTATACAGTGAATTGATTGTTTAATATTATCTAATAGATATAAACTAAAATAGGCTATAAATGTTGTAATACTTTTTGAGTACTTATTAGCATTGATATTAAATATTAAATACAAAGGAGTTCATGAAAAAAACTGTTAAGCAGTTTGCAAACAATTTAATCAATAGCGTTAAAGATTTACTGCCAATTATTATTGTCGTTGCTGTTTTTCAAATCGCTGTTATACAACAAAATATACCAAACATAGCTGATATTATATTTGGAACTGCTCTGGTTATTTTAGGGTTAACTTTGTTCGTTTATGGTTTAAAGCTAGGGCTATTTCCAATAGGCGAAACTTTGGCATACTCCTTCGTTAAGAAGGGATCACTATTCTGGTTACTCTTATTTGCTTTTGCCTTGGGGTTTGGTACTACTGTTGCTGAACCTGCACTCATTGCTATTGCAAAAGAGGCGGCAACTGTTGCACACGATGGAGGAATAATTAGTACACAAATAGAGATTAACGAGTACTCTAAATGGTTGCGATATACTGTGGCAATATCTGTAGGGTTATCTGTGGTAATAGGTGTAATTAGGATACTTAAAGGTTGGCCATTACAATGGCTCATTATAATTGGATATTCACTGGTGCTTATAACAACGATTTTTGCACCTAGTTTTATTATTGGCATAGCTTTTGACTCTGGCGGTGTAACTACCAGCACTATAACTGTTCCATTGCTTACGGCACTTGGTGTTGGTCTTGCAAGTAGTATTCGCGGTCGCAATCCACTTATTGATGGTTTTGGAATGATTGCAATTGCTTCCTTGCTGCCAATTATAGCGGTCATGATTTTTGGAATTGTTAGATGAACTATATTGATCCATTTATAGAAATGTTTATCGATGTAATGCCTATTGCTGTGATCTTATTTGGATTTCAAAAAATTATATTGAAACAAAAAATACCCCAAATAAAACAAATTATTATTGGTTTTATTCTTGTTTGGATAGGTTTAACCTTGTTCATTGTAGGACTTGAAAAAGCACTATTTCCTCTTGGTAAAATTATGGCAGATCAATTAACTTCTGCTGATTTTATTGGTAGCACTAACGCGAACTGGTCTGACTATTATTGGGTATACATATTTGCTGGTAGCATTGGATTCGCTACTACAATTGCTGAACCATCATTGCTGGCTATTGCTATCAAGGCGAACCAGGTTTCTGGCGGATCAATTAAGGTATGGCCTTTACGTATAACAGTAGCTATTGGTGTTGCTATAGGGATATCTTTGGGAAGTTTTCGTATAGTTATAGGTGCGCCACTATACTGGTTCATCATTTCTGGATATTTGATTGTAATCATTCAGACTTTTTTTGCACCGAAACAAATTATTTCTGTGGCCTATGATTCAGGTGGAGTTACAACTTCAACGGTAACGGTACCTATAGTGGCAGCTCTGGGGTTAGGTCTAGCAACCTCAATTGAAAGTAGAAACCCTCTGCTTGATGGGTTTGGTCTTATAGCTTTTGCAAGTCTTTTCCCAATAATAAGTGTTATGGCTTATGTTCAGATAGTGGAATTTATTAATAACAATAAACAAAATAAATACTATAATAAATAGGAGGTTGTATGCATTTTAAATTAATTATTGCTTTTGTAAGTAACAACAAAACAGATAAGATTCTTGATGCTGCCAGAGATAAAGGCGCCACAGGTTCAACTGTTATATCCCAAGCAAGGGGCGAGGGATTAGCGCACTTTACAACATTTTTCGGATTGAATGTTGAAACACCAAGAGATGTTTTACTTTTACTGGTAGAGCAACACCTTTCCAGAACTATCCTTGAAACTGTAGCTGGAGCAGGAGAGTTTGAATCAAACTCTAAAGAGGGTATTGCATTCCAGATTGATGTTGAAGATGCGGTTGGAGTAATGCATCAAATTGAAGTACTAGAACACAAAGTGGAGGAAAAATTATGATAAAGCCAACTTTCGTAAAAGACATTATGTGGAAACATGTAGACATTGTAGATAGTAAATGTACCGTACAAAACGCTTTAGACGACATGCAGCACAAGAAAACTAAAATGCTGATTGTAGACAAATCACATGATTACGATGAATATGGTGTAGTACTGATTGCCGACATTGCGACCAAAGTGATAGCAAAAAATAGGGCTCTAGATAGAGTAAATGTATACGAAATTATGACCAAACCGTCTCTCACTGTGCACCCTGATATGGATGTTCGCTATTGCGCAAGATTGTTGTCATATTTCGATTTATCTAGATGTCCAGTGAATGATAATGGTAAAATAGTTGGCGTTATAAGCCTAACCTCGATTGTATTTAATGGGCTTAGACCAGAATAATATATAGACACCAAAAATAATGACATTAAGCAAGCTACAAGCAAGCTAAATAATTGCTTGTAAACTATCATACTGGAGAAATAAATGAACGCAATACTATCCCTTATTAAATGGCTACTAATTGCAATTGGGGCAATCAGTACTTACTATTTAGTACTCTTTCAGGTGAACTTTAATGGCGTAACTGGAAAACTAGTTAATGAGATTATCAGCCCAACGCTGCATGAAAGATCTCTTTCTGTATATATGGATATGGCCAACACACTTTTAGATACAAGCGATATTACGATGGCTTCTATTGTGCGCGTACCTGTTGATGATGATGTATCTAACGAGGACGTCGAGGAGGCAATGGAAAGTATAGCTAATACTGAGGGTATCCGCTCGGTAGGTAAATTACCACTATCCGAAATGGTTGAATTGCAAACCAACTCTGAAGGTGTAACCAAGGGTCATCCAGACTTCAAAGCACAAAGATTTTTAAAGATTTTTCAGTACTGCTCTCCACGTACTGCCATGACTATGGTTGATCATTCAGACGCATTCTCTGCATACCTACCTTGTAGAATTGCTCTGATAGAGGACAAAGACGGCCAGAGATGGTTGTATACATTGAATATGGACATGATGATTTATGGTGGAGCACCATTACCTCCAGCACTACATGAAAAGGCACTAGAAGTTAAGCGCATCATAACTGCAATACAGGAAGGTGGAGCAGAGGGCGACTTTTAATTATTTTTTTCCTACCCTGCTACAACCTATAAGGCTGTATTATTAATGGCTTGATAATTAACAATGCCAAATAAAAATCTGGATTTCGGTATCACATGCATTGATACCGAACACATAAGAAAAAATATGGTAGCTGCTTACCTAATCGAGGATAGCGGCGGAGCTGCTTTTGTTGATACAGGTACCCACCTCTCTGTACCTAAATTACTAGGGACACTTGATCAAAAAAATATCGCATATTCGGATGTTAAATATATCATCTTAACGCATATACATCTTGATCATGCGGGTGGAGCTGGACAACTACTAAAAAGCCTCCCAAATGCAACAGTTTATGTTAATGAAAGAGGTGCAAGGCACTTAGTTAATCCTGCTAAATTACGAGAAGGGGTTATTGGTGTATATGGTGAATTGTTTTTCAAGCAGTTCTTGGGAGATTTGATACCGATACCTGAAGATAGAATCGCTATCGCTCGCGACGGTGATGAAATCAGACTCGGCACTAGGTCCTTAAAAATTATTGATACACCTGGACACGCAAGACATCATGTCTGTATTTGGGATGAAAAATCAAAAGGAATATTTAGTGGTGACACTTTAGGTGTAAGCTATAGGGAATTCGACAGCATAAATGGAGAGTTTATCTTTCCTCCAACAACCCCAATACAGTTCGACCCTGAAGCCTGGAATGAAACAATAGATAGACTATTAACCCTTAAACCCGAAAGGGCGTACCTCGCTCACTATTGCATGATTCCATTCGACGAAAATATTGCTGGAAAATTAAAAAATGAGATCAATAATTTTACTGCTATTGCGCTTAAGCTAGTTGCCTCAAAAAATCGTCACAAAGAAATTACAAT
>Ga0207990_1000565_pt1 | contig 21242 bp, 23 predicted proteins | sample ETNtaG_8_FD_185780 | JGI IMG/M metagenome (GOLD analysis project Ga0207990, IMG submission 185780) | Marine microbial and viral communities from oxygen minimum zone, Eastern Pacific Ocean - ETNP201406SV75 (SPAdes) (version 2) | ecosystem: Environmental > Aquatic > Marine > Oceanic ...
CATGTAATTAACTGAAGGGCTAGATGTCTTCATAACTTCATGCATTTGCTTGCAGTTTTCCTCAGCGACCTGCCCTAATGCTCTAAGATTCTTTGCATTAATAGCCTCTCTAGCTTGCTTGATATAATTTGTATTAGCTTTCAACCAAGATTCATAAAGTGGCGAAGTCTTCCTAGAAATTTCCATGCCTTCTCTGGAGCTAATTCTTTTTCTTTGATCATCTGTTATACAAATAATTACACTTAAAGGCCATTGATTAGGCTCTGCTAATGTTTGGCACTCGAACTGGTTCTCAATATCTAATAACACAAGGCCTGGAAAAAGTGATCTTGGCGCCGAACCTGAACCTAGCATGGCAGCCTTTCCCATTTGCTGATTCGTGAGGCCTAAATTAAACAATCTATTATAGGCAACAACTATTGAGGCCACACCTGATGCGGATGAGGCAAGACCTGCAGCTGTTGGAAAATTATTGTCTGATTGTATAAGGCAAGACTCGTTAACCTCACCAACTTTAGATAAATAATCAAGGGTAGGTAATAGTTGTCCTAAGTCAGGTTGGCGCTCCCCATTTAATTCCCATATGTTCTCTTGCATCTGTGGTTGGTGTGATATTTTTGTGGTGGAAGTTAGGGTGTCTACAGTTAAAGATATCGAACTCATAGCAGGAATATTGTTAACAGAATCAGTCTTTCCCCAATACTTTATTAGGGCAAAATTTGGATGGGCTATTGCAGTTACTTCTGACAATTGAATCTTTAGGCAAAAAATTAAATATGTTATTGAAATAGTATACTGTATCTCTTTATCAATTAGAGAAATTGGAACGATTACTTATGACACCGTTCAAAGCAAAAACCAGTGACCAAATAGAAGCAATTAATAATTATCTAGAAAGCTGGTTACCTGATAGCCAAATTCCACCAAAAAACCTCCACCAAGCTATGCATTATTCAGTGATGAATGGCGGCAAAAGAATTAGACCCCTACTTACTTTTGCAACTGCTGAATCATTAAATATTGACCATAAAATGCTAATACCCGCTGCTGCTGCTATCGAATTACTTCATTCCTTTTCTTTGGTTCATGATGACTTACCGTGCATGGATGATGATGACCTTCGAAGAGGGCAACCAGCAACACATAAAGCCTTTGATGAAGCAACTGCGGTTCTGGCTGCGGATGCATTATTGTCTTTAGCCTTTGAAATATTGAGTTCGGATTTAAACTTCAATGGAACAAAGGAAATTAATGCCTCTTTGATTTCGCTCATTGCAAATGCCACAGGATCAAACGGAATCACCGGTGGACAAGCATTGGATTTAAACGCGGAAGGCCTAATTTTAGGCCAATCAGAGCTGGAACATATTTATCGACAAAAAACAGGGAAGCTATTAAGGGCATGCGTCCTATCCCCCTGCTGCTTTATTGATCTTGGATTAGAAAAAACAACGGCTCTTGAAAGGTATATTGATGCCATTGGCTTAGCTTTTCAGATTAAAGATGACATTATCGAAGCAGAAGGTGAGACTGAGGACATTGGTAAATCGTCTCATTCGGATATTGATCAAGCAAAAGCTACTTTCCCAAAAATGTTTGGTTTAAATCATGCAAAGAACAGAGTGGATGATCTTTTGTTTAATGCTAAAGAGGCTTTGTCGGTGTTTGATAGAGATGCAGAACCATTGATATCTATGGCTGAAATGATAGTCTCTAGAAAATCATAAAAGACTTAATCTCTTATACCAATTCCCTTTTTCAATAGATACACAGCCACTGATAGGAGTAGTATAAAAAAACCGCCAATCATCAATAACCCATCCACTATCTCAATATCTGAAGTGCCTAGGACACTGTAACGCATAGAGTTGACCATGTATAAAATAGGGTTCAACCGAGACACTGTTTGCCAAAACTCTGGTAACAAAGACACTGTGTAGAACACGCCACCTAGATAGGTCAGTGGGGCCAGAACAAACGACGGGATAACTGCAATGTCATCAAATTTCTTTGCAAAAATTGCATTGATCAATCCTGCTAAAGAAAAAACACTGGCAGTCATAATAATTACCAATAGGGCCAATAGTGGGTACTTGATATTTAGTTCTGTAAAAAATAACGCTATAAAAGAGACCACGGTGGCAACAAACAAACCCCTTATAATGCCGCCAGCTAAGTAGCCTATAACAATAGAGGTTTCATCCATGGGTGAAACCAACATTTCTTCGATGTGGCGTTGAATTTTAGCGTTAAAAAAACTGCCCACTACATTACCGTATGAATTGGTTATCACTGACATCATGATTAACCCCGGAGCTATATATTCCATATACGGATAGCCGTCCATTTCCCCTATTCGTTTACCAATTAGAGTGCCAAATATAATAAAATACAATGACATCGTGATCCCCGGTGGAATTAAGGTTTGAACCCAAATTCTTAACACTCGACTTGTTTCTTTACGCATCAAGGCAAACATACTGATCATTTGTGGGCTCATTCAGTAGTCTCTTTAGATGGGTTATTGGTTAAATCAATAAATAATTCTTCTAGTCTGCCGGTCTTATTTCTCATACTAATAACGCTTATACCCAGAGTGTCCAATTGAGCAAATACTTCATTGATTCCTTGTGACTGTAATATTGAAACCTCAATTTCTTGTGGAGATTTTAGACTTGTTTCGTACCCCTCTATTATAGGTGCCTCGGTCAGCGATTGACTCACATTGAGGATAAACACTTCTTTTTTTAGCTTTTTTAATACATTAAGCATGGAGTCATTCTCGATAATTTCCCCTTCATCAATAATTGCAACTCGATCACACAACTGTTCAGCTTCCTCCAAATAATGGGTGGTTAAGATAATGGTTGTACCTTGTTGATTTAATTCCCTTAAAAAACGCCACATCATTCTTCTCGTCTCAATATCAACCCCTGCTGTTGGTTCATCAAGTAAAAGGAGTTTTGGCTGATTAACTAATGACCGTGCAACCATCAACCGCCTTTTCATGCCTCCTGAAAGATCTCTTGCATTGCTGTTTCTTTTTTCCCATAAACCCATTTGTTCTAGATAATATTTAGCTCTCTTCTTAGCCTCATCTCTCGGAATACCGTAAAAGCCTGCTTGATTTACAAGGGTGTTAATACATTTATCAAAGAGGTTTAAATTAACCTCTTGAGGAACCACACCAAGACAAGCCTTAGCAAGGCTTAAAGCAGTATCTATATCATGGCCAAATACTTTAACGCTTCCTGACGTTTTGTTAACTAGGGATGTTAAAATTCCTATAGCGGTTGTTTTTCCTGCGCCATTTGGTCCTAATAATGCAAAAAAATCCCCTTGATTCACCTCAAAATTAATAGAATTTAAGGCTTGGACCCCGCTTTTGTATTGCTTTGAAAGATCTTGAATTGATAATGCTTTCATGCAACAGCATTTTGCACCCTTCTCAAAATAAAGCAATAATGTTGCTATGTTTTCATAGTGGAGCTCACAACCATGACTCAAATTTGGCATCAAAATAATATCGATCATTTAAAGGCAATGAATACTGTTCATGAGGGCACCCTTATGGAAACACTGGGTATTGTAATCACAGAGATTGGTGATGATTATGTGAAAGGCACTATGCCGGTGAATGAAAGAACTAAGCAACCCTATGGAATCCTTCATGGTGGTGCATCATTAGCACTAGCTGAAACCTTAGCAAGCACCGGAGCTGGGTTATGCATTGATAACACAAAATATAAGATTGTTGGTCAAGAGATCAATGCAAATCACCTAAGGTCAGCAACAGAAGGTCTAGTGACAGGGATAGCTAAACCTGTTTTTGTGGGTCAACGCACACAAGTTTGGGAAGTGAAAATATATAAATCAGAGACTAATTTTAACGATAACAATCTATGCTGTATTTCCAGGATGACAGCACTTAGGATTGACAGGGGATAGTTATAACTCCTTTTGTTGTTTTATTCTTTTTTACTGCCTTCCTCTATGCGGCGGTTGGTTTCGGTGGAGGTTCAATGTATAACGCCTTGTTGGTTATGAGCGGTGCTGATTATCAATTAATACCAATTATTGCACTTACTTGTAACCTCATTGTGGTCAGTGGGAATCTAATACAATTCCATAAACAAAAACTGATCCCATGGAAGTTTACCTTGCCCATTATTTTAGTATCGATTCCAGCTGCTTTTTTTGCTGGGAGAATAGTGATCAGTCAATCTCAATTTATTTTGGTTCTGGGATGGAGTTTATTGATATCCGGTCTCTTGATGATGCTCAGAGAAAACGAAGTACAGCAACCCTCAACCTGGCTTAGTACAAAAGCAGGCATCATAGCTAATCTAATTATTGGTTTTTTGTTGGGCGGCTTAGCTGGCTTGGTTGGCATCGGGGGAGGCATATTTTTTGCCCCTCTTTTGCATTTACAACAAAGCCTACCCACAAAACAAATTGCAGCTTTTTCCAGTGTTTTTATATTTTTTAACTCCTTTGCTGGTCTTATTGGGCAAGCAACAAAACATTCTCAATACACAGGTTTAGATAACTTCTTAGAATATATCTGGTTGTTTATTGCAGTCTTTATAGGTGGTCAAATTGGAAACAGGTTGGGTGTTTCAGTTATTTCTGCAATTGTCGTTCGCCGATTAACTGGGGCGCTGGTAATATATGTTGGTATAAGGCTGCTATATATATTTTTCAGTAATTGATTATGGAACAAACGATACAAATATCAATCCACTACTTTGCAGGGCTACGAGATGCAACAAAGAAAGATCTTGAGACAATAACAATAAGAAAAGGCGCCACCGCAGAATCTGTTTACCAACATTTAATTACAATATACAACCTACCAGACATCAAGCAATTGAAAGTGGCTATCAATGATAGTTTTGCATCACAGCACACAGAAATAATGGATGGGGATAAATTGGTGTTTATCCCCCCGGTAACTGGCGGATGAGTAATTTTTTTATCACTCAAGAAGTTATTAACCTTAATTTAATAGTGACAGAAAATCCAGACCATCAATCTGGAGCAAAATCAGTCTTTGAGGGAATTGTCAGGGACTGTAATTTAGGCAAGTCTGTTACTTCTCTAGAATATCAATGTTATGAGGAATTAGCTGTAAAAGAAGGAAGCCTTATCATCGGTGAAGCCCTGAGTAAATTCGATATCAATTATGCTTATTGCGTTCATCGTATTGGTTTGCTCAATGTTGGGGACACTGCTGTGACTGTGTTGGTTTATGCTGGACACCGAGATGATTCATTCAAAGCGTGTCGTTTTATTATCGATGAGGTAAAGACACGAGTCCCTATTTGGAAAAAAGAACTCTATGTATCAGGTAAAAGTGATTGGTTGCAAGGTGCAGGTTAATTATCAATGCCAATTATTGAGATAAAAACTCTCTTTCGGCTAACTCTTTCACAACTGCTAACATATCTTCAAACGTTTTTACAGCAGGGCCATTGGCAGTGTATTTGCCGTTGATCACCATAGTTGGGGTGGAACGAATTTTATATTTACTGGTTAAACGCTGGGCTCTTTTCACTTTACTTTCTACTGTGAATGAGCGAAAGCGACTCAAAAACTGTTGTTTACTAATGCCTTGCTCAGCAAACAGTTGGTAGATTTCATTTTCATCAATTAATGACTTTCTATCCAAGTGCATTGCTTTAAAGATCTTCCTGTGCATAACATCTAAATTACCTAGCGACTCAGCAGTGTAGTAAATTCTTGCATGTGTTTTATAAGCGTCATTAAACACAACTGGCATTTTTTTAAAATCAATATAGTCAGCCTTACTCTTTTCGAATTGGTCTAAATAGGTTTCAAAATTAAAACAGTGGTTGCAAGAGTATGCGAAGACTTCGACCACCTCTATTCTCTCTTGTTCAGCAGACATGTTCTCAGCTGAGGATAATGTTCTGTAATGTTTATTGTTTTGAAACTGCCAGTGGTTATCTGCACGACTTAGTGACGGGACACAGAATAACAAGCTAAAGCATAGCACTGCATGAAATGTTCGTTGGTTCATTTAATTTGCTCCAAGCGCCTGTATGTATTCAGCAACTGCTTCAATTTCTTCAGCAGTCATTCTTGGGGCTATGGTTTGCATCATGTTATTAATTCCAGGTTTTCGATTATGGTCGATGTATTCGTTGAGAGCATTTATTGTATAGGCTGAATGCTGCCCAGCTATTGATGGGTATGCAGCCCCAGGGTTGCCTCTACCTGTTGGCCCATGGCAAGCAATGCAAGCAGCAACACCAGATGAGTTGCCTCCTCTGTATAAGGATTCTCCTTGTTTAGCTAACTCGTAATCAAACGTTTTTTTGGCTGGTGTTTGTGCCTGGTAATAAGCTGCTAAATCCATCATATCTTGTTCTGAGAGCATCATTGCCAATGGAAACATGATTGTGTTATCTCTAGTGCCATTGGTATAAGCCTCGAGGGTAGCAATCAGGTATTGTTCATGCTGACCAGCAAGACTAGGCCATTCAGGATTGGTGCTATTACCATCTTGTCCATGACACGCGGAACAAACTTGAGATTTAGCCTTGCCGGCTTCACTATCACCTTCAGCAAAAATATGATGTGGTGATAACATGCTAAGACTTACAATCAAGTAAATAAATATTTTTATTGTTTTATGAAACTGCTTTACCTTCACAAAAACTCCCTTGTAATTTATTGTCATTCTACTTCTTGAGTAGAATTCGTTATTATCTCTTTTATACCTTTTGAATTAAAGCACGAATTATACACTTAAGTAATTAATCAAAACCATTATGACTTTCGAAAAAATTAATTTTCTAACGAGTGCTGCTAATCTTGATCAATGTCCTAATGATTTAGGTTCTGAAATTGCATTTGTTGGCAAATCCAATGCTGGAAAATCAACAGCAATAAATGTGATCACTAATCGAAAAAATATTGCAAAAACAAGTAAAACGCCTGGTCGAACACAATTAATTAATTTTTTTAATCTTCAAGACAATAGACGATTAGTAGATCTGCCTGGCTATGGTTTTGCAAAAGCCTCTAAAGCAAAACAAAAATTATGGGGGCGTCTTGTTAGCGATTATTTAGAATCACGAGACAGTTTAAACGGTGTGGTTCTCATCATTGATATAAGAAGGGGTGTTGGAGAAATGGACAGAATGTTTTTAGATTTCTTCTTACCATTAAATAAAATGCTGCATATCCTCCTTACTAAAGCTGACAAGCTGAATAAACATCAACAATTAGACCAATTAAGACAGGTTGAAGCTGCCTATGGCTCAATAGCAACAGTACAAGTATTTTCTGGTTTAAAAAAAACAGGCGATGATATTGCAAGAGAGGTTATTACTAAAATGCTTAATAACCCCAATTAACTCAAATCTCCTTCATCTCGCATTTTTCTTCTAATTTTAGTGGCACTAATTGACTCAATGGTGTCATCAAAGATTTCTTCTTCAATAGCATAACCAACGCCTCTGCCATAAGTAATATTGACTATATTTGGCACCAGCATAATTTCATAATGAACCCCTCTCTCAAAGCCTTCATCGAGTAAACCGTCTTGAATATTCTTACACACAGCGTCCCAATTAAATGGGTTGTCTTCTTGGTCGTGTCCCCCAGAGGCTCCTTGAACATCTCTAACTTGAATCACCACCTGTCCTGTTTTTTCTATGCATCTTTTGAATAATGCTTGATGACCATCATGCCAAGGTTGCCATCTACCTAACATTTGAACAGTGGGTTTTTTCCAATCAAACATTTTTTAAAATCTCTTTCGCGACATCTTTGTGATTGTGGTCATTCCATTCTGTAATATGAAAATCTACATGCTCGGGATTTTCAAATATCTTGTTTGTATCTTCAAACCTTCCTTCTTTGATGGTATCCATCCAAATTACGATGTCTGCTTTAAAGTTGCCTCTAGTTTCTTTAGTGGGACAAACAAAATCACAGACAACATACCTGCCATTGTTTTTTTCAAAATCAGCAAATGTCCTCATTCTCATAGATTGTCTTTTTCTTCCTTCACCTGAGAAGTCCCAATCATTTGACATTTCTCTTAGTTTATCTGCGTTGTACCAAGCTGCATTTAATAGTGGTACTAGCCTTTCTGTAAGATAGGTTTTACCACTTCCTGGAAGGCCCATGACTAATATTTTCAAACGTATGCTCCCTTATTGTTTTAGTGGGCTTGTTCCCAATTATCTCCGAATCCTATATCCACCTTAAGATCTAGATCTAAATTAGCAACATTTATCATAACTTCTTGTGTCAGATTGGAGACCTCTGTTATATCGCTTTCCGCTACCTCAAGAACTAGCTCATCATGTACCTGCATTATAATTTTTGCATTCAAAGATTGCTGAATAATTTCATGATGTAAATTAATCATTGCTTTTTTAATAAGATCAGCCGCCGTTCCTTGCATTGGTGCATTGATAGCGCTTCTTTCAGCATATTGTCTTCGTTGGTAATTACTCGCATCTATATCTGGAAGATACAAGCGCCTTCCAAAAACTGTCTCCACGTAACCAGTGGCTCTCGCTGTTTCTTTAGTTTCATCCATGTATCGTTTTACCCCTGGGTAGCGAGAAAAATAAAGATCCATATAATCCTGAGCCTCATTTCTGTTGGTTTTGAGCTGTTTTGATAAACCAAATGCTGACATCCCATAAATTAATCCAAAATTGATAGCTTTAGCTGACCTTCTTTGCTCATTTGTAACAGCGTCTATGTCAACTCCAAAAATTTCAGCAGCGGTGGCCGCATGAATATCTAACTCTTTTTGGAACGCCTGTAGCAACCCCTCATCTTTAGAGACATGTGCCATGATTCTTAACTCGATCTGAGAATAGTCTGCTGCAAGAATTTTAGAACCCATTGGTGACACAAACGCTTCTCTTATTCGTCTGCCCTCCGCCGTCCTAATCGGTATGTTTTGCAAATTAGGGTTTGAAGATGATAACCGACCTGTTGCTGTTACAGCTTGATGATATGAGGTGTGAACACGGCCGGTCTTTTCATTAATCATTTTAGGTAATTTATCGGTATAAGTCGTTTTTAGTTTTGAAATGGTTCTAAAGTCCAAAATATCTTTAACTATAGGAAAATCCATTGCCAACTCCTGAAGCACATTCTCAGCAGTTGAAGCTTGACCTTTGGGTGTTTTTTTCAACACAGGTAGTCCTAGTTTTTCAAACAAAATTTCTTGGAGTTGCTTGGGAGAACCAAGGTTAAATTCCTCTTGGGCTGAATGATAGACTTTTTCTTCAATAGCCCTTAAGGTGATTTCAAACTCTCCACTTTGCTTATTTAACAATGTGGGATCAATAAGAACACCGTGTCGTTCTACTGCGCCCAATACTTCTATTAGTGGTTCCTCACAATTTATATAAAGATCATACAGTGCTGATTGTTTCTTTAGGGCTGGGGTTAAGACGTGATGGAGTTGCAGACTGATATCAGCGTCTTCAGCAGCATAATAAGTTGCCTCTTCGATACCAACCTGCTGGAAAGAAATTTGTTTAGCGCCTTTGCCAGCCACATCTTCATAGCTTGATGGATTAATATTGAGATATCTTTTAGACACTGCCCCAAGATTATGTCTCGTCGCAATACTGTTATTAACGTATGAGAGTAACATCGTATCGAATATTTGACCCTGTAAGTTAAGGTCATAATTTGAAAATATATGGCGATCATATTTTAAATTATGACCAACCTTTATAGTGTTTTTGTTTTCAAGCCATGGTTTCAGCTTTTCCAATACTATATCTCTATCAATTTGTGCTGGTACGTCTTCGTAATCATGCTTTAGGGGGATATAAAACGCTTCATTGGGTTTCATCGATACTGAAATCCCAACCAGTTCAGCCTCAATATAATTTAAACTAGTGGTTTCAGTATCAATTGCCACAGCTTCAGCAGACAGCATTGACAGTATTAATTCATCCAGTTGTGAATTAGAAAATATGGTTTGGTAGTTAACGCCCGACCTTGTTTTTTTTTCTTCAGGCTCAATTTGGAATTGTTTAATTAAGCCATGTAATCCTAATTCTTTAAATTGTTCATAAAGGGCTCCGTCATTGGACTCAGTAATTACTAAATCAAACACAGTCTGCTTGAGCTCCACCTCACAATCAATGGTGACCAGCTTTTTAAATAGCTTAAGTTGGTCCAGAGATTTTCTAAGGTTCTCGCCAACTTTACCCTTAATCTCACTGGCATGATCAACAACCCCTTGTAGATTCTTATACTCAGACAACCACTTAATTGCTGTTTTTGGACCCACTTTCTCAACACCAGGTATGTTGTCTGAAACATCCCCTGCTAATGTAAGATAGTCAATAATTAATTCCGGTGCGATTCCAAACTTGTCACTAACCCCTTGAGGATCTAAGCGAACGTTTTTCATGGTATCAATTAAATACACACGATCACTGACCAATTGGGCAAAATCCTTGTCTCCAGTGGCAATAAGCGATTGAATATTCTGACTCTCTGCTTGTTTTGCTAAGGTGCCAATAATATCGTCTGCTTCAAATCCAGATTGAGTAATTAAAGGGAGACCAAGATGTTGAATGGCTGCATGTAGAGGTTGTATTTGACTAATCAAGTCTTTAGGAGTCGCGTGTCGATTGGCCTTATAGCCTGGGTACAAAATGTGTCTGAAGGTTTTGTCAGGAAGGTCAAACACAATAGCCACAAAATCTGGTTGTTCTGCCTTAATTAATTTTTGCAACATGGTCAAGACCCCATATATAGCGCCTGTTGGTTGTCCAGATGCAGAGGTCAAATCAGGCAGCGCATGAAAAGCCCTGTATAAGTAGGACGAACCATCTACTAACAGTAATTTTTTTTCACTCATTTAGGTTTGTTTTTTTACTTCGTTTTTTGGTTCGGCAAGATTGATGTCCTGTTGATTTGGCAAATAAAGCTCGCCAGTTTGCCCACAGGCCTGGGTCAACATAATCAGACCCAATAGCAGTAGTTTTGAAAAAACATTCTTCCTTTGCATATTTGTCAATCATACAGTCTAATTGGGTTGATAGAAAGTTATGTTATAGGTGATAAATGAAGGTGTTCAACTACCAAGAATATCAAGCACTTCTTAGTTCCAGAGGGATGGTTGGCTTAGATCTTGAAACCACTGGTATCAATAGAAAGATTGAATACGAAAGACCTACTTCAGCAGCCATACTTGAATACTCAGCTGACTTAGATAACCCTGAAATCATAATGAATGATAAATGCAGATTGCCTTATCATATATTGCCAGACGCTGGAGCTCTTAATATCACTAATATCAACCCTTTGGAGCTAATGAATGAAAGATTGTCTTTGTTTGAATTGGTCTCAAAGATAGCACTCTATTTAAAGAGCCACCCAGAAAAAATTATTGCCACTTATAACGGCGCCTCTTATGACTTGGTTATTTTAAGACACTCTTTTTTTTCTTCTTTATACAACCCATACATGCTCTCTAATGCTTCTGAGGATAGAATTCATATTGACCTCTATAATATTGCTCAAGCCATTTATTGTTTTGAGCCAGGAAAGATTTCATTTCATAAGGATGTAACAGGCAAACTCATTCTCAAACAAGCACTGCTTGCAGTTGCTAATGGCATTGATCCTGGTGATGCTCATGCAGCAATGGATGATGTAAAGGTTTTGTTAAAGCTTGCAAGACTTTTTGAAACAAACACTCCAAACATCTTTTTTTCTGCCATCGCCTGTGGCAATAAGAAACGAGCTATAAGTTTAATGACCAAACAACTCTTCTTTAACTACGGTGATGTGAAGTACAAAGAGAGACTGGCTGTAAAAAGAACCCCGACCTTCATTTGTCAAGACCCAAGTTATGCAAACAATCTTGTGCATTTTGATCTCTCTTATGATCCTCTAGATTTTATTTATTTTACAGCAGAAGAAATTGCTACAAAGATCAATCGAAAAGGCTCACCATTTTTTACAATCAAAGCGAACGGTAGCCCAGTCATCCTACCTGCAGAATTTTGTACAAAAAATAACTTGTCTCAAGAAGAAGCCACAGAGCGTGCTGAAACAATACAAAATAACTTAAGCTTCAAAGAAAACGTCCTGTTGGCTTGTGATATTAACAGTAGAAAAAGAGCTGAGTGGCCAAGATCTGAATACCCAGAATCTCAAATTTATGATCAATTTATTGATAATGCTGATCGCTTGCTTAGTGAGGCCTTTATAGAAACTGAGAATCTTGAAAAAAGAGTTGAGATCATAAATCAAATTAATGACCCTCGTTTAATAGACTTTGCCAAGAGAATAATTGCCATGGAGCACTCGGATTGTGATCCTAAAATAATGATGAATTTTCAAGAATTTGAATCGAAAAGACTTTTAACTGATGATGAGGTACCTTGGAGAACATTAACTGATGCAAGAAAATCTTTAGAGGCTGAAGAAAAGAAGTCAAATGCTAACAATGCAATTCTCAAAGCCACGAGAGATTATTATAATTTAATTGAAAAAGAGATAAGGAAATAAATAATGGATTTTAATCACACAGACAAAGTTCTTGATTTAATGGAACAACTTAACGCTTTTATGGATGAATATATTTATCCAAAGGAACAAACCTATATTGATCATTATAAAAGCACTGAAGACAAGTGGAAATCTCCTGCCTTTATGGAAGAGCTTAAGGATAAAGCTAGAGATAGAGGGTTATGGAATCTTTTCCTAACTGAGTCGGAGTACGGGGCTGGTTTAACCAACCTAGAATACGCACCATTAGCAGAAATAATGGGTAGAGTCTATTGGGCGCCCGAAGTTTTTAATTGTAATGCGCCGGACACAGGAAATATGGAAGTATTGGATCGTTATGGATCAGAAGAACAGAAAGAACAATGGCTGAAACCCTTGCTTGATGGTGAGATTAGATCGTGTTTCTCTATGACTGAACCTCGTGTGGCGTCTTCAGATGCTACAAATATTGAATCTCCTATTACGCTGGAAGGAGATGAGTATATGGTTAATGGCACCAAATGGTGGAGTTCCGGCGCTATGAACGAAGCCTGTAAAATTATTGTTTTTATGGGTAAAACTGACCCCGATAATGCCAGCCGACACAAGCAACAATCGATGATCTTAATACCCATGGACACGGAGGGTATTAAAATTATCAGACCTTTGTCAGTGTTTGGATATATGGACGAGCCTTTTGGTCACGCTGAGCTTAGTTTTGAAAACGTCAGAGTGCCTAAAGAGAATATAATTCTAGGTGAAGGTCGGGGTTTTGAAATAGCACAAGGTCGTCTTGGTCCTGGAAGAATTCATCATGCTATGAGGCTCATTGGTTTGTCGCAACGAGCATTGGAAATGATGTGTGAACGTGCTGAGAGTAGAATTGCATTTGGGAGGCCCCTTAGTGCACAAGGCTCAGTAAGAGAAAGCATTGCTTTATCTGCTAGTGAGATTGAACAAGCAAGATTACTAACACTCATGACAGCTGATAAAATGGATCGATACGGAAACAAAGTAGCCAGTGACTTAATTAGTATGATTAAAGTTATTGGGCCTAGAATGGCCTGCCAGGTCATAGACAGGGCAATACAAATTCATGGTGCTGCTGGTGTTAACAATGACTTTCTTGCTGGAGCTTATGCTGGAGCGAGAACTCTTAGATTAGCTGATGGTCCAGATGAAGTGCATTTGGCATCACTGGCTAAAAAAATCTTAAAAAAAGAAGAGATGATTGATGCTGGAAGAGTCTAGGTAATTGGATGAATAGTGATACCCACCACTTAGATTTAAATAAACTGTCTGAATACCTTACACATCAGCTACCTGATTTTAGTGGTATAAACACATCAAAAAAATTTGGTACTGGACAATCTAATCCAACCTATTTAATTGAAACCCCTGAAACAAAGTATGTGTTAAGAAAAAAACCTCCAGGAAAACTTCTACCCTCTGCACACGCTGTTGATAGGGAGTATAGAATTATAAAAGCCCTAGAGAAAACAGCGGTCCCCGTACCTAAAACCATGCTGCTCTGCGAAGACGAAAGCATCATTGGAACCATTTTTTATTTAATGGAATTTGTTGACGGAAGAATTTTTTGGGACCCATCATTGCCAGAGATTGATACAGAACAAAGAAGGGCTGTTTATAAAGAAACTGTGAGAGTAATGACAGCCCTGCATAATATTGATATAGAGAAAGCTAATCTTTTAGATTTTGGTAAGCCAGGTAGTTACTTTGAGCGCCAAGTGAGCCGCTGGATAACCCAATATCGTGCTGCTGAAACGGAAAACTATCCTGAAGTGGAAGCTCTAATTATATGGTTAGAAGAGGCAATGCCTGAAGACGATGGCGTGGTCTCTATTGTTCATGGTGATTACAGGCTATATAACATGATTTTTGATCATAACAGTGAAACCATTCTTGCGGTTCTTGATTGGGAACTCTCAACATTAGGGCATCCGTATGCAGATCTTGCTTATCAATGTATGAGTTGGTATATCCCTCAAATTGGTATTACACCTGGACTAGCAGGTATGAAGCTAGAAGAATTGGGCATTCCCTCTGAAGATGAGTATGTGGAAAGTTATTGTAAAAAAATGAACATTAACTCTATTCCAAACTGGTCATTTTATCTAGCGTTTGGATTTTTCAGACTAGCAGGAATCGCTCAAGGGGTTTATAAGCGGTCACTACAAGGCAACGCCTCTGCAAAAAATGCTAATGAATTGGGTGCGGCGGTGCCTATTTTGGGTAAAATTGCTTTATCTATTGTTAATAAATAATGGCTTAAAAGAATGAGAGTCCTCAAAATATTTATCTTTGTAAACCTCTTCTTCGAATTGAGTGTTACACAAGCAGGTAATGTTACTTTTACTAGCCTTAACGATCAAATAACGTTGTTTAACAATGGCCAGGTACAAAGTTTAGTCATCAGCAGTAACTCAGAATCAGTGCTTATCGACCCCATCAATAAGAGCAACACTGAGGCAGTTAAAAATTATTTGAGACAAAATAAAAAACCAAGCATAACCAATGTCATTTATTCACACTCTCATTGGGACAGATTGTTTGGCTCAACACTCTTTGATACAAAAAAGCATAAAATTATTGCTCAATCTGCCTGTGAATTATATTTTACTAGCAACAATAATATCGATATCACTAAACCTAATCTCTATTTCAAAAAACAATACACTATTGGTCTTGAAGAAGAAGAGATTGTTCTGCATTACTTTGGACCTAGTCATGGCGAATGCATGGTGGTTATTGAATTGGTGAGAGCTAAAATTCTTTTTATCCCTGAGCTCATTAGCACACGTGGGGCTGGTTTTCCAAAAGATCCAACATTACCTTTTTTAAGGCCTGCAACATTAGAACTCTTTTTTAGTCGTCTAGAGGAGTTGATTGAAGAAAAAAAAATAGAGTCCTTTATTAGTGGTTATGGTGATGACGACATCTATGGTTCGGTTAAAATTATCAGCAAGCAAAAACAATTTTGGCAACTGATTCACTCAACAGCAAAAGAAGCAGAAGAGAACGGTTTAGTCGACCTCAATAACTTCATTGATGTTGAGAAACTGGATCTAGAAAAATTTAGTGAATACCACAATTTTAATAAAGCTGACCTTATAAATATTCTAAGGCGTTACACCTCTTTTTTAAACATGGGGCGTTAATTGATGAGAGTGAAAAATATAATTAACTTATTGATGATCATTATGCTGCTTGGGTGTGGCAAATCCTTTGAGTTAACAAAGGTTGCAGAGTCTGAAGCACCTCTTTTTGGCAAAATGAAATTATGGGAAATAGAAAAAATATCCAACAACCTTTATGCGTTTCGTTACACCTTTTATCGCAACATTATCCTGATTGGTGATGACGGTATTATCCTTACTGACCCTTTAACTCCAGAAGCCGCAAGCATCCTAAACAAAGAGATAAAGAAAATAAGCAATAAACCAATTAAATACGTGGCCTATTCTCACTCTCATTGGGACCATGTTTCAGGTGGGCAAATTTTCAAAGATCAGGGAGCTGAATTTGTAGCCCATGAACAATGCCTTAATAATTGGCTGGACAACCCTTCACCAAAAGTGGTTAAACCAGACAGGGTCTTCAAAGATGATTATAAAATTGATGTCGGTAATGCTTCTTTAGAAATGTATTTCTATGGGCCCTCGCATGACAATTGTCGAGTTGTTTTTTTGACCCAACCCGATCGTTTCATTTTCATTGCAGACGATGCTAACCCTCCAGATGGCATGAACATGATTTATGGGGCGGGATTGGCTGATACCTATATTTTCAATCTAATTCCCTTTTTTCAAAGCAGTGAACTATTAGCCAGAAAAAAACGTGCTAAGGGTGTAATAGGCTCTCACATGAGTTTTAAAAATGAACCCATGAACTTAGTCAGTGGCACCATTGGCTCAACACGGGTTATTAAACAACAAAGACTGTTCTATCAATTGGTAATTGATGCTGTCCAAATAGCTATAGACAAAGGGGTATCGCCAGAGCTGATTCCAGATTACTTAATAGAGCAAGGTGTTCTTAAGGAAACAATAATAGGTTTTGATGAGAAAAAAATGAGGGTACTCTATAAAAGGATTACAAACTATCTTTTAACTGGAGAATGATCATGACTAAAGAAGCTTTCACCAAACAACAAGTCAAAAGAGGAAAGAAAGTATTAAGGCTGGTTTCATCAATAAACGCTTTTATTTATAGAGCATCTAATGGTCGTCTGTGGTCTAAATGGGCCGGTAAATACCCAATTATGGTGTTGTCCACTATGGGTAGAAAAACCAAAAAGAAAAGGCATATTCCCTTAATTAAAGTGTTGTATAAAAATCAACCGCTTTTAGTTGCCTCTATGGGGGGCGCTCCCATTCATCCAAGTTGGTTTTTTAACGTCCAAAATAACCCAAATATAGAAGTTCAAATAGGCTCAGAAAAGAAGAATTATCAAGCTATAAGAGCTAGCGAAGAAGAAAAAGAAAGCCTTTGGCCAACTATTTGTAGTTTCTACTCAGATTACCAAGTCTATCAAGAGAGAACTCAAAGAAATATTCCTGTATTTATTTGCACGCCTATAGAGAACGAAACACCTCAGAGTTAAAGTTATTATGTCTCAACAGTTCAATAAAGAGTGGATAGATTGGATCAATTTAAATATAGCTCGTGGTTGTGACAAAAACGGTATTTATAAGATTCTAATTGATGAAGGGTTTGACCCCACTGAAATTGAAAAAAATATGAGCTATAGCCCAGACATTAATATCAATACAATGGTTAATCCGTTGGCAAATAATTCTCAAGCTAAACAAAAAAAACAATCTGAAGGTTTTATAGGGTGGCTTATAAATTTTTTCTCAGGAAAGAAAAAAGAGATTCCCTTTGCTGGAGTTCTACCCTCAACACAAATTTTTATTCCAAATGCTGAAAGAGTCAATTCCGAACTTGCAGAGATGTATCTTTTACCTAATTTTTTAACAAGGGTTGAATGCGAGAAAATTACAGAAACCATAAAAAGTAAACTACGGCCTTCAACCATAGCGAATAAGGATGAGCCCGATGAAAAGTTTCGTACCAGTAGCACCTGTGATCTTGGAATCATCGGTGACGTTTTTATTGAAGAGATTGATCAAAGAATCTGCAAAACCTTAGGCATTAATGCCTCATACTCTGAGATCATGCAAGGTCAATATTACACTGAAAATCAAGAGTTTAAATCCCACACAGACTACTTCGAGGGAGATGCATTTGAAGAGTATGCAAGCAATGAAGGTCAAAGAACCTACACCTTTATGGTTTACCTGAATGACGTTGATGAAGGAGGTGAAACAGATTTTGAGAAGATTGGTAAAAAAATTCAGCCGCTACAAGGAATGGCTGTGATTTGGAACAATCTCAGTCCTGATGGGTCTATCAATCCAAATACTATGCATCATGCCCGTCCTGTTGTTTCAGGATATAAATCTATTATCACCAAATGGTTTAGATCTAGGGGTAAAGGACAAATGCATACAAAAACTGAAGGCGAATTGCTGCCTAACCTCACTAATAATGGATTTAAAAAAGAAGTCTTAGACCAAAGTTTATTTGCAAAAATTCAACAGTTTTATAATGAGAATCAAGATAAGGCTGAAACAGAAATAGTAGAAGGTTTTATTCATAATAGCGAAGATGATGAGCCTGCAAGTACTTTAGTTGAATTGGATACACAATTAAAAACTGAGATACATTCACACTTAAAACCTTTATTGGAACAGTGGTCTTCTACAAAACTTGAGCCAACCTATGTGTATGGCATCCGTGTTTATGGAGAAGACGCAATCCTAAAAGAACACAGAGACAGGGAAACAACTCATATAGTTAGCGCCATTATCAATGTTGATCAAAATGTTGATGTTGACTGGCCGCTAGTGATTGAAGATCATCACTATAGACAACACAATATTAATTTGAGCCCAGGGGAAGTGATATTCTATGAAGGGGCTAGGTTAAAACACGGCAGACCACAGCCGCTTCAAGGTAAAGAATATGCAAATATTTTTTGCCATTTTAAAGTTTCAGGCGCCTAATAACTCTTATGACGTTAGCTTCTAGTAAGCGTTGGCTAGTTGGTATTCTCCTTGTCTCTATTGGGTTAAGGTTCACAGGCCTTAATCAAATTAATGGGCCGGTGTTTGATGAGGTGTTTTATCCACAATACGGCCTTTTGTACCTTCAGGGTGAAGAATTTTTTTATGCTCACCCGCCATTAGCAAATTATCTATATGCTTTTGCTATCTGGGCATACTCCCTGCTACCTTGGGTTAATATTGAGTCATTCCAAAGCATTCAGCTTTCAAGTTTAGAGCCCATAAGTTACCGATGGATTAATGCATTATTGGGCTCACTCCTGTGTTTATTTATCTACGGTATATGCTCTCTACTCACTAGAAATAGAATGTTTGCCCTTCTGGCCTCAATCCTGGTGGCGATAGAGGGTTCTTTAATTGTAGATTCGAGAATTGCCTTGGCTAATTCATTTCTTCTTACTTTCGGCTTTTCTGGTTTATATTTTTTCCTTCGTTTTTACACTAATAAGGGTGGTTGGAATAACCTAATAACTTCGGGTGTGTTGATGGCTATGGCTGTGTCTATAAAATGGAGTGGTTTAGGATTTCTGCTAGCTGCTGTTTGTTTTGTTCTATTAATAATAAATAACCAACAAACAGGTCTCAAACAACTTACTCTAAGACATAGCATTTATTATGGGTTGATTATTGTAATAACCTATGTAGCTATATTTCTACCCGATACCTATCTAAATCCAAATTATGGTTTTTTTGAGAAGCATCAACAAATCATGGGGTATCACCAAACCATGGTAACTGAGAATGAACACCCTTATTGTTCCAAATGGTATACCTGGCCAGCTATGATTAGACCAATTGGTTATTTCTTTGAAAGCACTCCTATGAATAATGGGAATACGGCAAACTATTTTAAAGCTATCCATTTGTTCCCTAACCCTTTTATTTATTGGTTCTCGAGCCTTTCTATTATTCTTATGATGATACAGCTTGCTATCAACCCATTGATAAAAAGTATTCGCAATCAAAAAGAATTAATGTTGAAGAGGTTTATTTGTCTTGGGTATTTAGCCAACTTTCTTCCTTGGGTGTTTGTTGAGCGGTGCCTGTTTCTCTATCATTATCAAACAGCCTCTATATTCAGCTTTTTAGCACTGGCTTGGTATTTATCACAACTGCTTAACTCTAATAAACCACAGTATCGAAGTATTTTTGTGCTCAGCGCTATAATTATACTTATGTCCTTTTTATATTGGTTGCCCATACAAATGGGCTTTTTAATGCCAGATTATGAATTTTACCGGAGAATGTGGTTTAACAGCTGGATTTGAAATTTAGTGCTTTTATATGAGTAATAACATCAAAAATATCTGTGTGGTTCTTCCTACTTATAATGAAGCAGGAAACATTCATAGCACCTTAGAAAAAATCTTTCTTAATCAGACAATGCTGCATGATTATAAGTTAAGTGTACTAGTTGTTGACGACAACTCACCAGACAACACAGCAGAATTAGTTAAGAGCTTGATGCCAAAATATTCTCGGTTGAACCTCATGAGCGGTGAAAAAAAAGGGTTAGGAGACGCCTATAAGCGAGGCATTGATTATGCGTTGAAAAATCTGGGGGCTGACCTGATTATACAAATGGATGCAGACGGTCAACATGATCCTGGGTTAATACCTAAATTTATAGGGCTTGCTAAAAATTATGATGTGGTCATTGGCTCAAGGTTTGTTGAAGGGGGCAGCACACCTTATTTTTCTTCCTATAGATTATTGCTCAGTAAACTGGGTAACTTTTTGGTTCGATACCTTGGAGCTGCTTACGTTATAAGGGATTGCACATCAGGCTATAGAGTTATCAAACGTGAAATTCTAGTAAAGTGCCAGCCCTCTAGCTTTCCAACAAGGGGTTATTCATTTCAATCCTGGCTCATTTGTGAGCTATTAAGACAAGGGGCTACAATTAAAGAAAGCCCGATTATTTTCGCTAAACGTGAAACAGGGGAATCTAAATTATCCCTTGCTGATCAGTTGGAATTTTTTCTAAACATAGTAAGCATAAGATTTAACAATTCTGAAGACTTTATAAAATATTGTTTAGTGGGCTTAAGTGGAGTGATTGTTAATTTAGGAGTGTATTATTATTTAACCCGTTTTATTAGCTTCCCAATTACACTGAGCTCTCCAATTGCTATTGAGGCATCAATCATATCTAATTTTTTCCTAAATAATTTTTGGACCTTTAAGGCAAGACCTGTAAAAAAATCCTTTCAAACAAGGCTGTTAAATTTTCATCTCGTTGCGGGGGTTGCTGGGATTATCAATTACCTGTTATTTCTTGCTCTGGTTTATCTGGTAAATATTTACGATATCTTAGCAGTGCTTTTAGGTATAGCTATTGGGATAATTTTTAATTATGCTGGCAATTCTTTATGGACGTTTAGAAAAGAAATAAAAAAACCTTTAGTAAATGGAAGGGAAGATGAAAAAGAATGATTGTGTGGTTGTAAGTGGTGGGTTTGACCCCATTCATATCGGGCATCTAAGAATGATACAAGAAGCGGCAAAGCTTGCCTCTAATCTTATTGTCATTGCCAATAGTGATGGCTTTTTATTAAAAAAGAAAGGTTATAG
>Ga0207990_1000566_pt1 | contig 21229 bp, 18 predicted proteins | sample ETNtaG_8_FD_185780 | JGI IMG/M metagenome (GOLD analysis project Ga0207990, IMG submission 185780) | Marine microbial and viral communities from oxygen minimum zone, Eastern Pacific Ocean - ETNP201406SV75 (SPAdes) (version 2) | ecosystem: Environmental > Aquatic > Marine > Oceanic ...
GTTTGGAGACCAGTTAAAGATAATAGTACCTCTACCTTCTAACTTAGCCGCAGCCAGTTCAGCCCAAAGAGCATCACCTGTACCTGCAAACTTAACCATATATTGATCATCAAGTCCTAGACCTTTGATACGGTTAGGGAATACATCACCGTGCCAACTTGAAGGACCTTCTAAGATACGTCCTTTACCACCAGAGTCTGTAGTTGCAAAGACATCTTGACAGTCTGCAAGAGCTTCCCAACTTGGAAGACCAGGGCACAAGCCTTGATCAATTACCCATGTAGGTACACCGATCTCTTCAATTGCTAACGCCTCATGATCACCAACATCAATTACTCCACCGGCAGCCATAGCGTTATAAAACGATGCGCCAAAGCTTGATTGCCAAACTTCGTGTGAAATGGTTACGTCACCATTACGAATCGCCTCATAGACTCCTTGAGAGTCAGCAGACACGTATTCAACGTTATTACCCATAGACTCAAACATTAATCCAATAACGTGAGCCATCACGACTTGGCTTGCCCAGTTATGTTCTGGAATAATGATTGGCTTTGTTGAGTCAGCCGCAAGCGTCTGACCAGAAACAGAAGCCAAAGTCATCGTTAAGACAGCTGCAGCTACCTTACTTGTAAACTTATTCATGTATTTCTCCTTTATAGTTTCATTAAATATTTTAAAAATAAATATAAACCTTTAAAAAATTTAACTTAAAAAAATGACTTTTCAAACATAACTGTTATAAAAAACCATACTTACATTCTTAGAGATAATCACTCCTCTAAGAGCGTTCTTTTCCTGACAAAACTACATCCTAACTCGAGTTTTCTCAGGGTCATAAAACGGAAAGCGAACTACAGTTGCTGCTAGACGCTTTTGATGTCCATCTAATTTTCCAACTTCAACTTCATTGCCTATTTCTGACTCTGAAACTGAAATTCTACACAAGGCAATGTTCTTCATAAGTATAGGCGAACGTGTTGCACTTGTAATAATTCCAACCTGTTGCTTTCCAATATACACGCCATCACCGTGTAGTGCAACCTCATTACTAGTTAATTCTAAACCAACAAGGGTCCTCTGTGGAGAATTCTTCCTAAGAATTAATGATTCTTTACCGGAAAAATCGTCCTCCTTTGTTTTGAGTGGAACCGTAAATGCAATGCCCGCTTCAAATGGGTCAGTCTGGTCACAAAATTCATATCCTGCAAAAATTAAACCCGCTTCAATTCTAAGCATATCAAGTGCATTAAGACCCAAAGGGCATATTCCAAACTCATCTCCAGCTTCTGCTATAGCATCCCAAACTGCCTCACAATCGTTTGGATGAGCAAAAACTTCATAGCCAAGCTCACCAGAATATCCAGTACGAGAAACCATCACTGGAATACCAAATTCACCTCCGACCCGTCCAATTGTGAAACGGAACCATTTAAGGTCTTCAAGATTGGTTTGCAGTTTTGGAGTCCAAATAATTTTAGCTAATGTTTCACGACTCTTAGGTCCCTGGACAGCAACATTGTGTAGCTGGTCTGTTGAAGATTTAATTCTTACATCGAGGTTACGTTCTTTTGCAATCTTTCTTAATAATTTTCCGCCATCGTCTGAACCACCAATCCATCGGAAATTATTCTCACAAAGACGATATAGAGTGCCATCATCAACCATACATCCATTGTCATAACACATAGCTGAATAAACAACTTGTCCAATGGCCAGTTTACGAACATCTTTGGTGATCGAATATTGCATCAATGCCTCTGCATCTTGGCCATATACTTCAAACTTTCTAAGTGGAGCAAGATCAATCATTGCAACACCTTCACGGCACTGCCAATACTCCTTTATTGCCCCTAGATTGGTGTACTCAAGTGGCAACCAATAGCCGTTATAGTTATCAAAGTTTTTTGTTAACTTTGAGGTATTTTTGTGAAAACCGGTTTCTTTAGTCATAATAGGTATTGTTTGTGGGTCAGGCCTAAAGGCAGTTGCCGTTGAAAAAGTATTAGTTTTATCATAAATCCTAACATGAATGTCAGTTGGATTCCAGCCGTTAGCAGAAGTTGTATCATCAGGACAAGCAGATGAAACACACACTAAGTCATCCATAGCTCTAAATAAAACATAGTCTCCCGGCCTTGACCAAGAAACATCTGAAGTTAGTGAATGGCACTCTTCAATTGCTGTGTTAAAAAAGAGATTTACAGCGACCCAATTTTTGCGAGGCGCAATTCCATGCTTCGCAAGTGATTTGTTAAAGTTATCAGTGCAACTAATATGCCCAGGAAATCCCCTATCGTCATAGTATTTAGAATTACAGGCCAAACCGAATGCGTCGTGACGACAGACCGTATCTTGAATAATCTCAACTAAAGGCACTGAGTTTTGATTATAAAACTTGTCATGAGTTCCAGGCGATGGATAACTTGCGCTCATCAGCGATCTTGTAACTGTTGGATCAAGGTGTAGGTCCAAATTATTTTTCAAATCCTCAGCTAAAAATGCCTGAAAATCAGAGCATTGGTGTCCCTCAACATCGATAATCTGTATGTATTCACCTGCCTTAACTTTGTAGGCAACTGCACTACTATTTTTTACCCTGATCTCCTTATTTGTTTTTGCAAGTGGCTCTGGGAGACGATCAGATGGATTTGTTGGAATTGCTCGTAAAACATTAATTAATATCTCTGTAGGGGCGTCATGCTGATCAACTAACATTGGTCCACCTTTTGCATCAAAAACGCACAAAGTATCACTATCAATATTAAATGATTGCCTTGAGTCAGCAGGATTTGAAGCAGAAAAGAGCTCGGCACCATTTAGATTGTCAGTTTTGATTCGATTGTTTTTTAATATCGCCCTGAGCATATCAGAGCATGAGTCAATGGATACTTTAGATGAATCATTATTTGGATTAGTAGACCAGTTTAATGAGTCTAATATAGAAGATTTTTTTGAGTCAAATGCTAAAACACTGCACTGCTGATCTCCCTCAACATCTACAATTTCAACTGAATCACCACATTGCAAATCAATAGAAATTGCCTCACCACCATGTATTTGGTAAGTCTCACAATTGTCGCTATATTGGATATTAGAAACTCTCATGTAGATAGTTTAATTTAAGAATGACTTGAGTATACAAGAATAAAAAATAGGGCAATTTGATAAAATTCACTTATTGATGAATATAGTTCTATACATTAAATTAGTTTTTTTTAGTTTTTAAATTCTAGTTTAAACGGCACCCCAGGGGGTGGGATGCCGCTAAACTAAGGAGATAAAAGCGAAATCAGAATTATTTATCAACTCTACTCTTACCCCCTAAACGTTACTTACAGTATTTAAAACTTACGGTAAGCGTTATTAAGATCAACCATTGGATGTTTTTCAGACATCTGGAACTTAATCAAAAGTTCACGGGCAATCATGTCACGCTCTTGTTGATTATTTGGAAGTTTAATTGTGTCTGGAATTGTGACCCAGCCATTAATATTTCTATCAAAAACAGCAGCCTGATCTCCCTCATAACCCATATGAATATCTTCTAACCAGTTAAGATCTTTCCAACCCATTTTGTCAATATATTTTTGCAAAAATGGTGTAATAAACTTAAGGTCAGGTACTAGGTTTACATCATATCTATAACCAATGTGTTGTCCAATTTCTTGCTCGCGATCGGTATTTAGACCTTTGTCTCCGACTACGAATGCTTGTTCATCTTTACTCATAATAACTCCTTAAATTAAAAGCGTGTCATATCAGGACGACCGACTGTGTGTTGAGATCCAGCGATAGGAACTTGTGCACAAGCTGATGCTTCCATAGTCAGAGCAGCTAAATCTTCTGGCTCAAGAGAATGTACATTTGTCTTACCACATGCACGAGCCATCATTTGAGTCTCAATCGCTAGTGTGTGTAGAAAGTTATATACGCGCTCGGAAGCCGCATCCGGGTCCAAACGTTTTCTTAGCTCTGGATCTTGTGTCGCAACACCAACCGTACAACGACCTGTATGACAGTGATAACACTCACCTGCCTTAACGCCCATTTCACCTTCATAATCCGATTCAGGGGTGTCTCTATTACAGTTAAGCGCCATCATCGCAGAGTGACCAATTGCAACCGCATCAGCACCAAGTGCAACAGCCTTTGCAACGTCACCACCATTACGGATACCGCCAGCGTAAATTAAAGAAATTCTGCCAGTCATACCTACATCATCAATTGCTCTACGAGCTTGACGAATTGCAGCAATACCTGGAACGCCGGTTTCCTCAGTTGCAAGGTGAGGCCCAGCACCTGTACCACCTTCCATACCATCAATATAGATACTGTCACAGCCAGTTTTTGCCGCCATACGAACGTCGTCGTATACGCGAGCAGCACCGAGCTTTAATTGAATAGGAATCTGCCCGTCTGTCGCTTCACGAATCTCTTCAATTTTTAGCGCCAAATCATCTGGCCCTAGCCAGTCTGGGTGTCTTGCAGGCGAACGCTGATCAATACCAGCAGGTAATGAGCGCATTTCAGCAACCTGATCGGTAACCTTCTGACCCATTAAGTGTCCACCCAAGCCAACCTTACAGCCTTGACCGATAAAAAATTCTACAGCGTCTGCAAGACGCAAATGGTTTGGATTAAAGCCGTAACGAGACTGAATACATTGATATAACCACTTACTAGAATAGCGCCTCTCATCTGGAATCATTCCACCTTCACCAGAACAAGTAGCAGTTCCAGCCATGGTAGCGCCACGAGCTAAAGCAGTTTTTGCTTCATAACTTAAAGCACCAAAACTCATGCCAGTAATATAAATTGGAATATCAAGCTCTAACGGTCTCGGAGCTTCTGGCCCAATAACAGTCTTAGTTAAACATTTCTCTCTATAACCCTCAATAACAAAGCGTGTTAATGTTCCGGGCATAAAAGTTAAGTCATCCCAAGTTGGTATCTTTTTAAATAGAGAGAATCCTCTCATTCTATATCGACCCAAATCAGACTTAATATGGATATCGTTCATCACTTCCTTAGGGAAGATGAAACTTTTTCCTAATTTGTATTGATCTTCTGAATCACTCATAATATTTCCTTTAGTTTAATTTAGTTAAAAGTACGATTAAAGAACCAGCTTTTTCTCACTAGGTTCAAGGTTGTCGTAGTTCCATAACTGTTTACCTGAAACATACTTTTGCATTTTTTCAACACCTCTAGGAGACTTCATACCATAAAGAGCTAATTTATCTGTTAAGTATCGAACATCTAGTTCTGTCATCTCACCTGGTACACAGTCAACTCCTAATTCTTCAACCTCACCACCAACATAAATAGTGCCGTCATACATTGAGTCGCCTAAGTTCATCCCAGCATCACCAAGCACAATCATACGACCACGCTGCATCATGAATCCAGAAAAAGCACCCGTCTTACCGCCAACAAGAATTGTTCCGCCCTTCTGGTCAATACCAGTACGAGCACCAACACTACCCTTACAGACGAGATCACCGCCACGAATAGCAGCTCCGAATGTGGAACCAGCATTTTTATCAATTACGACAGTACCAGACATCATGTTTTCAGCACAAGACCAGCCAACTCGTCCTTTGATATGAACATTAGGACCGTCAATTAAACCACAACCAAAATATCCAAGGCTGTCTGTGAAAGTTAAGTTAAGGCGATTTAAGATTCCAACACCAACACCATGCCTAGACATAGGGTTGTCAACCGTAATGTCGCCAATACCTTTTTCCATTAACTCTCTAATTTCACGATTAATTTCTCTTGGTGTCATCTCAAGCGCATCAATCGATGCACTCTTACTAGTGTCAACATCAAATGAGTGGAAATACGTTAGATTTTCAGTTTCATCAACAGAAAAAAAGCGTTGCTGAGTTCTGCCTTTTAGTTGCTCCTCATGCAGCCCCATTTCATGAGATGTCTCTTTATTTAGTTTTGCCATACTTTTACCTCTCCGTGATATGGGTCAAATGTTTCAATGTGATGATCAAACAATGTTCTAATTGCAACTTCTTCTGAAGCAAGTGCAATCATGTCATCACCCTCATAAACAACCATTGGTTTTGCAGCCATAACATCCTTGGCCATGCCAAGTTGATCTTTTGTTGCAACCAAGTAAGTGAAAACGCCATCTAAATATTCAACTGAATCTTTCATGGCAGTTTCTAAATCAGCACCTTGACTAATTCTATCCGCAAGATAAACTCCAATAAGTTCAGAGTCGCAGTTAGAGGAAAAGCGGTGACCTTTACGCTCAAGTGCACGTCTATTTGTCCAATAGTTTGTTAACTGTCCATTATGAACCACTGCAACATCACTAAATGGATAAGCCCAGTAAGGGTGAGCAGAGCGAATATCTACGTCTGACTCTGTAGCCATCCTTGTGTGCCCAATTCCGTGAGAACCATTGAAGTCATTGAGGCCATATTGATCAGAAACAATAGATGCATCTCCAAGATCTTTAATTAACTCTAGTGAGTTACCGATAGATAAAATCTCAACACCTTCAATATCTTCAACAAAGTCGGCAACTTTTTTCATATCACCTGAGAATTTAACCTCATATCGATGAGCATATTCAGTTGGGCTTTCTTTATTTACAACTTTAACACCTAACTCAGTAAGTCTCGAATTCACTGTTTCAAGGCGCTCTTTGATTGTAGCATGTATATCATAACTACCTTCTAAATCAGCCGCTTCAGCAACCTTAAAACGTAAAATTTGATTTCCATTATCTTCGCCATACATTGCATAGCCTGTTGAATCTGGCCCTCGATGCTTCAAAGCTTGCAGCATTGATGTCATTTGTTCACCAATATTTACATCCTTTCCAGCTTTTTTATGAATAATTCCTGCTATTCCGCACATAAAATAATCTCCCTTTCCGAAAAATTGCCCACCGATTAGGTGGGCACTCTAAATAAAAAACCTAAATTAAACTAACCTAAGGTAGGCAGTCCAAGTAAGTTTCCAAATCCCAATCTGTAACCGTATGATTAAATCTTTCCCACTCATCTGTCTTGTAGTGGTGATAGACCTTATACATTTCATTAGGCATCGCAGATTTAATGACTTCATCATTTGCAAGTTCATTCATCGCATCACCCAGTGTCATAGGAAGCTTAGTAACTTGTTTACCTGCTTCCATTGCTGCATAGATGTTGCGCTCTTCAGGCTCACCTGCATCAAGATTATTATCAATACCATCACCCATTGCCTTTAATAACGCTGATCCCATTAAGTAAGGGTTAACCATCGAGTCAACTGAGCGATACTCAAAACGACCTGGTGCAGAAACACGAAGCGCACAGGTACGGTTCTGGTAACCCCAGTCGGCAAAAATTGGTGCCCAAAAGCCAGTATCCCAAAGACGGCGGTAAGAGTTAACTGTTGAAGAGCCAATTGAAGTCAATGCTGGTAAGTGCTTAATAACACCACCGATTGACTGAAGGCCAATAGGGCCTGGCATTTTTTCATCAATTGAAGGGTCCGGCATAAATGTATTTTCACCACCCTCTTTGTAAGTGAAGCAACCAGGCATACCTGGAAGCTCTCCATCACCAGTAGCAATTTCTGGATGGAATACCTCTTTTCCACCTTTCCATAAAGACATATTGTGGTGACAACCTGACGCCGAAACACCCATAAAAGGCTTACTCATAAAGCAGGCAATCAAACCAAACTCACGAGCAACTTGGGCACAAATTTGACGATAAGTCGTCAAGCGGTCGGCATTTCTGAGTACGTCATCAAACTGAGTATTAAGCTCTAATTGACCTGGTGCATCTTCATGGTCACCTTGAATAATATCAAGACCCATTTGCTCTGAATATTCAATAACTTTCATAAACACAGGGCGCAACTCTTCAAACTGATCAATATGGTAACAGTTCGGCTTTGTTACTCCGCCATTTGGTTTTCCATCATCGCCACGCTTAAGCCACATCATTTCTGGCTCTGTACCGCAACGCATATCTAAACCGTATTGATCTTGGAATTCCTTGTGTTGTCTATATAAGTTACCACGGCAATCAGATGTTAATGCTTCGCCTGGATTTTCACGCTCTTCACGATTCCTATAAAGTCTACAGAAAACGCGAGCAACTCTCTTATCCCATGGAAGCTGACAAAAAGTGTCAGGATCAGGAAGGCCTACAAGTTCTGAAGCTTCAGGGCCGTAACCAATATAATCACCATGACGATCTATAAATAAGTTGGCTGTTGAGCCATATACTAGTTGAAAACCTTTTTCAGCCAATCTCTCCCAGTGACGTGCAGGAATACCCTTACCGACGATACGCCCGGTAACTGATACAAACTGATAATATACATATGTAACACCTAAAGCATCGATCTTAGCTTTAACATCTTTTACAAGCTTATCGCGACCAGGTTCGTTAACGTGTTGTTCTAAATCTGTCATTTAATTTCTCCGAAAAAATAAAAAAAATCTTTATTAAAGATTTACCCCCTATATATGTATTTATTTTGTCTCAAAGAAAAAAACTAAATAAGTACATCAAAAATTTGTTGCTAGCCTTACTGTAGCAGTTAAGAATAAAAAACTACACAACTGAAATAACTTAAAAAAAAATTACTATTCAACAAATATTCAGGTGAGTATACGCCCAATGATATTCCATTGTCAAGAAATTTTTGTGATTTTAAAGAAATTATATAAAGAGTTGTTTTTCTTCTAATTTACTAAGAAAAAACAAGAAAAAAATTATAAAAAAATGGTCCTATAGGGAAGTATCTATATAGATAATAAGCAACAACAATTACTAGTAAAACTTTAATAAAAAAAATTAATCAGAACTAGTGGAACAGATAACAGTTAAAAATTGACATTCATCTGAGATAATTTTTTTAGGTCCGTGTGGTTTATCTGAGTCAAAATATATAGAGTCGCCCTTCTTGAAGTGGTAAATCTTGCTTCCATAGTAATAATCCATTTGACCTTTAAGCATATATATAAATTCAACACCCTTGTGTTGAAATTCTGGAAAATCATAGTCTCTTGAACTAACAGTGATAAGACATGGCTCGACCTTTAGTGAACCTCCTACTGTATGACCGAGAAGCTGATAATGACGACTCTCATCTGACCCTGCTCTTTCTATTGTTAAACCTTCTCCTGAATTAACAAAGGTTGGCTCAACGTCTTTATCATGCTGCTCAAACAGAGATGTAATTGAAATATTAAGTGCATGACATATTAATTGAATCGTTTTTAGTGAAGCACTAATCTGACCATTCTCAATTTTTGAAAGCATACTTGCAGATAGCTGTGATTGCTTTGAAAGTTGCTGAAGTGTTACCCCAGCATTTTTTCGGTTAATACGAACTTGCTTTCCAATGGATGCTTCTAGCTGCTTATCAGTTCCAAAACTTGGAAGCTCTTTATTTATTATTGAAACGCTTTTTTGTTTTAATGGGTTTTCTGAGTTAGAAGCCATAAATTAATTATTTACTTAGAATAAGAAATATATATTATAAAGAAAACAATATTAGCACACAACTACCCAAAATAACTGAATTATTATCTTGAGCGGCGACTTCTTCGATTCTTAGTCGGTGTTGAGTCATCTCCTTGGAAAATCGCCCTAGAACCCTTTGACATTGGACCTATCATATTTTCAACCTGTTCTAGAGTTGGAGGTGAACTTATCTGGTGCTTATCCATAGCCTTTCGCATTGCTCTTATATGATCAAAGCTCGTTCCACAGCAACCACCAATAATCTTTGCACCCGAGTTCATAGCAATTTGAACGTAGTCAGCCATTAACTCTTCGGTTCCAGAATAGACAATACTGCCATCATGAAATTCTGGGATACCGCAATTTGCCTTTGAAATAACTACTGTATCCGGACCAACGTTTCGATTAATGTCATTGATTGTTGCCAATAGGTCAGAAGCACCTATACCACAGTTTGCACCAAACCCTGTCAAATTAAGATCTTTAGCTCTTAAAGCAAGGTTTGATGGTGTAATCCCCATCATGGTTTTGCCTGCTGTATCAAAACTCATGGTTGCACAGACAGGTAATCCAAAATCTTTAACCGCATCTAGTGCTGCTTCTAGCTCTTCCATCGAGTACATTGTCTCTAGCCATAAAACATCAACACCACCTTCAACTAAGCCCTCTGCTTGGGCCTTAAAGGCATTAGTCGCCTCAGCTGGAGTCATGAGACCGTGTGGCTCAATCATCTCACCAGTTGGACCCATTGAGCCAGCAACTACTACCAAGCGATCAGAATTATCAGCTACCTCTCTGGCAATAATTCCAGCAGCCTTATTTAGTTCAAAAACTCTGCTCTCAAATTTGTGCAGTTTAAGTCTATAAGAAGTACCGCCAAAAGAATTGGTAAGAAACAGGTCAGATCCTGCATCAACAAAGCCTTGATGAAGCGCACGAATTCGATCTATATGATTAACATTCCATGGCTCAGGAGGGTCGCCAGTTTCAAGCCCCATAGCAAACAAATTAGTACCAGTAGCGCCGTCAGCTAATATATGGTTTTTTTCTTTAAGAATTTGTAGAAAATTATTCATTTGATTGTAAAAAATTCAAATAAGAGATGCAATAAAACTCACTAATAAATACAATAAGATTTGTAGTGAATATCATACAGTCTTAGAAACTTAAATTATCAATAAAAAAGTTGACAGATTTATATTATGAATAATTTTAATAATTATCAATTAGAAGATACCAATCCCTATATAATTTCAAGTTAAAATCTAACTCACAAATTGTGAATATTTTGATGACAAAGCAAATGCAAAATTGCATGCTATTTTTTAGCAATAAGTATAGTCTTGGTCACCCTCATACAATCCAAAAAACGATTTATTTTCTTGCTATAAATTCTTGGAACAATGAATAACAACTCAAACTCACATGAAGATGTGATTAATCGTTTTATTAGTTTCGGTGAAACTAATTTTGAATCAACATCTTTTCAGACTCCAGCAAGCAAAAGTGCCGCACAACTCGGTGTTCTTCGTTTAATTTATGCCTATCGATTCTCGGGACACTTGAGAGCTAAACTTGACCCTTTAAAGAGACCAAGACATCACTCAACGCCACCATTTACAATTGAAGAATTTGGTTTAACTACTGAAGACCTAGATAAGACCTTTCAAATGGGCTCCTACCAAGGGCCAAACTGTAATACTTTACGAGAACTTGTAGCCTCTCTAGAAAAAACATATTGTGACAGCCTTGGTACTGAGTATATGCATATCCCTAATATTGAAGAAAGGAAATGGATTCAAACAAAAATTGAGACCATGTCTGTAAATCTTCAAAATGATTCAGAATACAAAAAATGGCTACTTCAACGAATAACTGCAGCCGAAGTTTTTGAAAAATTTCTTCATAATCAATACGTTGGTCAAAAACGTTTTTCCTTAGAAGGGAGTGACACTCTCATACCACTACTTAATGTCCTTATTGAGCACTCAGGTAATCACTTAATGAAGAGAATCTGTCTAGGGATGGCACATAGGGGACGCTTAAACGTATTGATTAATATAATGGGGAAGCGCGCTGAAAACTTATTCAAAGAATTTGATGGCGATTTAGGACTGACTAAGAATCAAACGGGTGATGTGAAATATCACCAAGGCTTTTCTTCAGATATTAAAACAGAAAAAAATAATGTTCACCTTGCTTTGATGTTTAACCCCTCTCACTTGGAGTTAGTTAATCCAGTTATTGAAGGTTACGCTCGATACCATCAAGATATTATCGGAGATAAGGACCGTCAAAAGGTTTTGCCTGTTCTTATTCATGGTGATGCTGCCTTTTCAGGTCAAGGCGTTGTTATGGAAACATTAAATATGTCTCAGTCTGGAGGATACAGAACCCAAGGAACTATTCACATTATTATTAATAATCAGATCGGCTTCACCACTAGTAAACAAGATGATGCTAGATCGACTGACTATTGCACTGATGTTGTAAAGATGATTAATGCACCTGTCTTTCATGTCAATGCTGAAGACCCTGAAATGGTTAGTTTTATAACTCGCTTAGCGCTTGATTACCGTATGAGATATAAAAAAGATGTGGTTATAGATTTGATGTGCTACAGGCGTCATGGCCATAATGAAGCAGATGAACCCGCCGTTACTCAGCCATTGATGTATGAAGCCATTCGTAAAATGCCCACAACCAGATCAAACTACGCAACCTCTCTTATGAAGGAAGGTGTAATTGATCAGGCAGAAGTTGACTCAATGGTAAGTGACTACCGACAAGAGCTAAAAGATGGCCACAGGGTTGCATACAATATCATTCAGCCAAAAAACAAAAGAGCTTGGGAAATGCTCTGGGAAGATTATTTTGATGCTTCATGGGAGGACCCTTATGAATCTTCCATTACTCATAAACACATAAAGAAACTAAACAAAAAACTTCAGAAAATACCTACTGGCTTTGAGGTTCACCCACGAGTTAAAAAGATGTTGTCTGATAGGCAGAAAATGGCCAATGATAAAATTAATGCTGACTGGGGTTTTGCTGAAACATTAGCTTATGCAAGTCTCACAGAGCAAGGTACGTCTATTCGACTTTCAGGTCAAGATAGTGGAAGAGGAACATTCTTTCACCGCAATGCAGTACTTCATAATCAATTAGTAAATGAAGATTATATTCCCCTTAAACATATTAGCAAAAATCAAGGAAAAGTTCAGATTATTGATTCAATTCTTTCGGAGGAGGCTGCACTTGGATTTGAGTATGGTTACGCTACAGCAAACCCAGAATCTCTAGTTATCTGGGAAGCTCAGTTTGGCGATTTTGTAAACGGTGCGCAAGCAATTATTGATCAATTTATTGCCTCAGCAGAGGCTAAATGGGGGCGTCTTTCTAACTTAGTTATGCTTCTTCCACATGGTCTTGAAGGTCAAGGACCTGAACACTCATCTGGAAGGCTTGAGCGTTTTCTTCAGTTATGTGCTAGTCACAATATGCAAGTCTGCGTTCCCACGACGGCCTCTCAAATATTTCACTTAATGAGACGACAAGTTAATAGAAAATTTCGCGCACCTCTAATAATTATGTCTCCAAAAAGTTTACTGAGAAATCCTCTAGCTTCCTCACCTTTATTTAAGTTCACTGAGGGAAAGTTCAGGGATGTATATGAAGAGCAGTATGACAACATTAAACCTAAAAAAGTTGACCGCGTCATTATGTGTAGTGGCAAGATATTTTATGAATTATTAACTCGTCGCCAAGATGATCAGATTAATAATGTAGCAATCCTTAGGCTCGAGCAGCTCTACCCATTTCCAGCAGAGAAACTTATGATAGAGCTTGCAAAATTTCCAAAAGCTAAGGATGTAGTTTGGTGCCAAGAAGAACCAATTAACCAAGGCGCATGGTACACTTCTAGACATAATTTTATGGAATGTATAATTAAAAATCAAACTCTCCATGCTGTTGCACGAGATCTTTATGCAGCACCAGCTGAAGGAAGCATCAGACAACACAACATCAACCAAAGCTACGTCATTGAACAAGCGCTAGGCATTCAGCCTATAAATAACTCTAGGAGCATAAAGAAGTGAAAGAAGTAAAAGTACCTATATTGCCAGAATCAATAAGTGAGGCGACTGTTGCAGCTTGGCACAAGAAGCCTGGCGATTATGTTGAAATCGATGATGTCATTGTTGAAATTGAGACTGATAAAGTTGTACTTGAGGTTCCTGCAGAAGAGTCTGGCGTTTTAAGTGAAATCCTAGAAAAGGAAGGTGAAACTGTTAGCGAGCAGCAAGTTCTTGGTCTTTTGGATGATGAAGCTAAAGAAGTTGTAGTAGAGGCTCCAGATGAAGAAGTTGTTGCCGAAGTTCAAGCAGAAGAAGCTCCAGCTGAAGAAGTTGTTGCCGAAGTTCCAGTAGAAGAAGTTGAAGTAGAGGAAGCTCAAAATAAAGCTAGCGATGATAGCTCAAACCTAAATAAGGCTCCAGTAATGAGCAATCGAATGGAAGAAAGAGTCCCAATGAGCCGAATTCGTAAAACTATTGCAAATAGGCTCCACTCTGCTACTCAAAATACGGCTATGCTCACAACATTCAATGAAGTTGATATGAGCGAAATATTGACTATGAGATCTAGCTATAAAGAGGCATTTGAGAAAAAATATTCAATCAAATTAGGCTTCATGTCTTTCTTTGTTAAGGCTGCTGTCGAATCACTTAAAAAATTCCCTACAGTCAACGCCTATATTGATGGTGATGACATTATTTACCATGCATATTGCGACGTCTCAGTCGCTGTGTCTTCAGACCGTGGACTTGTTGTACCCGTTCTTCGTGATGCCCATAAAATGGAAATGCATGAAATAGAAAAACGTATAACTGACTTTGCTTATAGGGCTCAAGAAGGCTCTCTTGGTGTTGATGAAATGAGTGGTGGTACATTTACTATATCTAACGGTGGTGTTTTTGGATCCCTTCTCTCTACACCAATCCTAAACTCTCCTCAAAGCGCTATTTTGGGAATGCATAAAACCGAAGATCGTCCAGTTGTAGTCGATGGTGAAATTGTGATTCGACCAATGATGTATTTGGCTCTGTCTTATGACCATCAAATTATTGATGGCAAAGAGGCGGTTCAGTTTCTAATTTCAATTAAAGAAGCTCTAGAGGATCCTGCAAGACTATTGCTAAAAGTTTAAAGATCAAAGAAGATTTAATTCACCAAACTTTTAACAAAATGAATCAATCATAGAATTAGTGTTTAAACAAAAAAAAGGCGGTATTTAAATACCGCCTTTTTATTTTTACTTCTTATTTTTTACTTATGCTTGTCATAACTATCTTGTTCGTCTTTATTACCAACGGCCAAAATAACGACCAACATAACGGAAGCTATTACCGTATACCATCCAGGTGCAGAACCGCCTGCTCCAATATACATACCCATGTCTATCCAAGCACCATCAGCATATAGCGTAGTAAAATTATCAGTAAAATATCCCATAATTTTTCTCCTTATAGTTAAGCTTCAGACTCAGAACTAATCATTGCTTCAGGATAAGCCTGAGCAGGACACTTGACAGGATCAAGACCTTTGATTTGAACTGCTTCTGGGACACGCAACATTCCCGCCTTGTGAACTAACCAAGATACAACGTATCCAGGTACAAAACCAAGTAAGAACATTACGACTGCACCAACAAATTGACCCCATAAGCTTATAGCTACAGTACCCTCTGGTGCGAATGCACCTAGTCCAGGAATTCCTGAACCAAAGATACCCAAAACTACAACGCCGAATACACCAATTGTTCCGTGAATCGTAACCGCGCCAACAGCATCATCGATACCTAAACCTTCAAGCCAGTCTGCACATGGTTTTATAATCATACCGGCAACGGTAGCAATTATAATTACATGAGAACCGAAATAAACATCCATTCCTGAAGCAACAGAAATAATACCCGCTAGACAGCCAGACATCATCCAGAAAGGATCCTTAGTAACGATCCAAGCTCCGATAATTCCGCCTGAGGCAGCTAGTACGATATTAAATGCTAAAGCTGAAAGCGTCATTGGAGTACCATAAATGGTTGTTCCACCGTCTGCATACCAGCTCCATCCTTCACCAGGAAGAATGATACAAGCCATAAGGAATCCGAAGAAACCAACAATGATCAGCATCAAACCGGTAACCGTTAGAGGTATGTTATGTCCAACGATTCTATTCGCAGAACCATCAGCATTGAACTTACCTACTCGAGGCCCTAGATTGAATAGAACACCAAGCGCAAAGAAACCAGCGACAGCGTGCACAAGACCTGCTGCACCAAAGTCATGGAATCCGAACTCAGTAACTAACCATCCATCGGCATGCCATCCCCACGCAGCAGCGACAACCCAAGCAAAAGAGCCTAGTACAATCGCACAGATTACAAAACCAACGGTTTGTATTCTCTCGATCAGAGCGCCAGAAGCGATAGAAGCGGTAGTCGCAGCAAACAATGCAAAAGCTCCCCAGAATACACCTGACGCGTGGTCACCCATATTCGGACCCATGTATTGAGCTGAATCGCCCCATGGTAAAGCTATAGCACTAGCATACTCTATACCTGAAATTCCCATGTAACCGGCGCCAGAGGCGAGGTCGTACGGAAACGTTGGTAAGGCCCAATAGAACCACCAACCAAACAGATAAAAAGTTACTATTGTAAATGCGAACGCTAGTAAGTTTTTAATACCTGATGATAGTACATTTTTCACTCGTGTTTGCCCCATCTCATAGAGAAGGAAACCAGCATGAATAATGACCATCAGAGGTATTGATAGAAAATAATACGTCTCAGCAAACATAGTGTTTGTGACCTGAGCCGCGTTAGTAACGGCAGCTAATTGCTCCGTCAAAGCTAATATTTGATCTTCCAAAACATTATCTCCTTTTTAAAGTTTAAAAAACCTCTCTCCTTTTTATTGATAGGAAAATTTAACACCTATCAAGAACGATTATATATGCAGTAAGATTTGAAATCTAACAAAATCATCTTTAATTACTACTCAAAAAAGAAGTTTTATAAAGTATTCTAAATACGAACAATTAGTTATTACTTAGTTCGAGAAGATATGGCGCGATATAGCCTTCATATAGTTGTCTTTTATACTTCGGTAAGTCCACCCAACCACCGACCGTTCCTCGACATTCTGAGGAGCCACATAAACACCTACTTGGAAAATACCCTATTTTATAATTTTGCATTGCATAGTCAAAGGTGACCTCTTCGCCAGGCTCAATGTCTCTCATAGCAACATAATCATGAGCCCCTGTCTCATTAACCTTGATTCCGCAATTTGGGTTACATGAATGATTAACGAGCGCCATCAATCCGACTGGTGCGACATATTGATGTTCACCAATCTGAGATACGCCCACATGATTAATACTAACAATTTTATCCATAACACCCATCATTACAACTTGACCTTTGCTATAAAAATTCTTAGTAAAAACTCCAGAGCCTCGGTCATCAGAATCCTGTAATTCAAAATTTTTATCTTGCTCACTAACTGCCATAATGTGCAACAATATTTATAACTTGTTCTTTAAATTCTTCTTCATTATTGAGCGCAAACTCATCGATGGTTGTTAATGAACTGGCATCTCTCATTCTATCGGTAAAGACTAAACCATCAAGATGGTCGAGTTCATGTTGAAAAGTACCGGCGCTGATTCCTTTTGAAACAAAATTAACACTTTGGCCTTCCCTATCAAACCCCTCAATTATAATTTCAGGACACCTATCGACCTGACCTCTTAGGTTGGGGACAGACAGGCAACCCTCATAAACAGATACCCTCTCTTCTGTTAGAAAGGTAATTTTTGGGTTAATTAATACAGTCAGTGGAATATCAGGTTTGTACGGGTAGCGAGGGTTTTTATTGACCTCTATTATACAAATTCGAAGAGGTACCGCAATTTGTGTAGCTGCAAGACCTGCGCCATTTGCATTCCTCATTGTTTCAATAAGATCATCAATGAGATTCTGAATTTCATCAGAAGTAATTTCACTCTCATTAACTGCCTCAGCAATTTGACGTAAAGCTGGGTTACCTATTTGTACTATCTTTCTAATCATTTAATTCTCACATAGAAGAAATAAGCTATTCAAGGCTCAATAAAATTTCATCAACTATTTCTTTAGAGGTCTCAGGGTTTAAAAAAGCAAAACGAAATACTGGCTTACCCCTAACCAAAGAAGGAACAACAAAACAGACTTGCTTTTTAAGTTGATCAGTAGACCAGTTTTTATATTCCTCCCATCCCCAATTATCACGCTCAAAGGCAACCACTGAAAGTGTAGGTTCAATCAATAAAGATAAATAAGATGATTTCTTAATTTCATCTGCAGCATATTTTGCAATATCAAGAGAGCTTTCAACAGCTTGACGATAAGCGTCTACTCCATAAACCGACAAAGAAAACCATATCGGCAAACCTCGAGCCCGCCTTGAAAGATGGAAGGCATAATCAGAAGGGTTATCACCCGCCTCCTCTTCATGCAAAATATCTAAATAGCTGGCTTGTTGAGAATGAACTTCTGCAGCTAAGTGCTTGTTTCGATAAATTACAGCTGCACAGTCGAATGGCGCAAAAAGCCATTTATGTGGATCCACGATAAATGAATCTGCATACTCAATACCACTAAAAAGATCCTTAACCTTTTCTGACAAGAGCCCTGCACCGCCATAAGCACCATCAACATGAAGCCAAATCTTATTGCTTTTTGCATACTTTGAGATGCCACTAATATCATCTATAACACCTAAATTAGTTGTTCCTGCTGTTGCAACAATTGCAAATATATCAAGTTCTTTATATTTCTCAGAATGAACTTTTAATTCATTTTCAATTGACTCTCGTGTTAACTGAAATGAATCATTTGTAGGAACCACAATCACATCACAATCCATAACCTTAGCGGTACTTTTAACAGATGAGTGAGTTTGATCTGAGCAAATAATCGCTAAGCGTTTTGAATGATCTTTATGCTTTTTTCGATGTTTTTCTCTTGCAACAACAAGTGAAGAAAGATTTCCATTAGTACCACCAGCAACAAAACAGCCGCCCGCATCCTCAGGAAAACCTACAAGATCTGCGATCCAACGAATCACTTGATTTTCCACCCAAACTACACCACTCGCCTCTTGCCAAGAAACACCATTCAAGGAACCTGCAGAAACGACTAGGTCAAAAATCATTGATGCTTTGGTAGGCGCTGCAGGTATAAATGAGAGGTTTCTTGGAGAGTCTGCAGAGATAATGCTTTGCTCTATGGTGTTTTTATATTGATCAAAAACTTTATCAATTGAATTGCCAGCTTCAGTTATTAAGCTGGGGGCATTTTTTTCAAAAAAATCAACCGACTTTGGATAATCAAGAGTAGGTGGATCCATACTTAATCTTTCGATAGTGTGTGATAGAACCTTAAGTAATATCTTGGAGGCTTGGTCGTCAAATTTATGCATAGTTTATTTTAGTTAATATGGGCAGTTACTACAACCATTATTGCAGCATTTTTTTTGTTTAATGAGATACCACTTACTAAAAACATGGAGTCCATCTTCTATTGTAAAGTCAACATTTTTAATGAGCTTAGATTGGTTGCGATATGGCTCAGCAAGTCTCTGAAAACTTTCCATACCATTATCTTCAACAAGAGACTCAATTCTATTATTAATAGCCTCACCAAGACAAGACGGGCAGAAACAGTCTTGCTCTATAGTTGGCGCCATAATTGGGGGGAAACTCATACACCAGCAGTTACCAGTGCCAGCACCACAGCCAAACTGTTGTTGGCATTGTGAACAATGTTTAACTGTCATTGAAATAGTAGATAAATTTTCGATATTTTGATTTTGACATTGATTCTATATCAATGCAACAATATTGGTCAAATATAATGAAACTTTAAGTAATCTTCTAATTAAAAACGAGGTTACACCAATTTTCAAATAAAACAGAGGATGCCCTATTATTAACATCTAGATTTTCAGTAATACTAGATGTCAAATCATCAAGTCCTTTAACACTGAGCTCCTCAAAAAAATCAGGCACGCCAGGAATTTTCATCCAACCATCTAAGGTATGGCTACAAACTTCAGGATGAAACTGACAAGAGTATGCATTCTCACCAAGCTGCATAACATGGTTTTGGCAATGTTCTGAGGTTGCTAGGATTAAAGCATTCTTCGGTGCCTCTATAACTTCCACCAAATGAGCATTTACCCATTTTTCTGAATCTTTAAGGTTTTTAAGTAGTGGATGATTCAAGCCTTCTTCGGTAGGCTCAATTTCAAACAGCCCTACCTCGTATAGTCCAGTATCAACTGCTTTACCTCCCATCGCAACTGCAAGCAACTGATGGCCAAGACATATTCCTAAAAATGGCATTTTAAGATCTTCTACTGCATATCTAATTGCTAGTTTTTCTTCAATTAGCCAGGGATATTTATCTTCCTCCCAAACATTCATAGAACCTCCCATTACCCAGAGACCATCAAAGTTTTTTAAATCAGGAATTTTGTCTCCTGCATGAAGATCAATTTCAATAAAGTTAACGTTCTGACTCTCTGCAAAGTCACGAAAAATGCCTGGGTTTTGAGATGACATATGCTTAAAAACAAGGATATTTTTTTTCATTTTGTATATTCAAGCAGGACAATATTTGGGAATATATTGTAATTTATTAGAAACTCAATAAGAGTTTTAAATTTGGATAAGGCTTGAGAATAATTCAATTCAAATATCTTAAATCATAAAAAGTGCTATGATAGATTTTTAATATACCCACTATTTAATTAGTAATATTAGTAGTTAATGTAAGGTTCTTGGTATGCAAATTGAGAATTTACAACTTGGAAATATCTATTCAAATGGAGAGATTCGTTCAACTTTCGGTTGCTCATTACAGTCCGGAATGAATAAATCCAATAGCACCAACACGCTCGTTTTAATTATTAACCACATCAAATCAATCTATCACGATAGATGGTTTAATAATAAAGTGCATCATATAGGTAAAGGGCAGACAGGAGATCAAACGCTCACTCGAGAAAACAAAACCCTCTCTGAATCAAAATCTAATGGTGTAGTTCCCCATCTCTTTGAAGTTTTTAAAGTAGGAGAATACATTTATCGTGGGCAGGTTCATTTGTATGATAAGCCATATCAAAAGCAACAGCCTGATAAAAATGGTGACTCTAGACTTGTTTGGGTCTTCCCACTCAAGTTCAATAATAATTCAAAGCCAATCAATCACTCTGAAATTGAAAATGTTTTTCAAGCTCAATTTAAAAAATCTCAAAAACTTAGTAATAAAGAATTGGAAAGCAAAGCAAACAACTTGCCAGATATACTCGGTTATAGGGAGGTCGCAACTATTCGTCATCAAAGAAATCCTTACGTTGTTTCTTATACATTAAGGAGAGCCAATGGAGTCTGTGAATTATGTGAGCAGACAGCACCTTTTAACAAACCTAATGGGGAACCTTACCTAGAAGTACATCATGTTAAACATTTAGAAGATGATGGAGAAGATATGACAGAAAATGCAGTGGCATTGTGCCCAAACTGTCACCGTATGATGCACTCACTTAATCGAAAAAGTGATATTGACATATTGATTCTTGCCAACAAAATAAAGAAAATTTAATCTATCTATTTAG
>Ga0207990_1000568_pt1 | contig 21180 bp, 24 predicted proteins | sample ETNtaG_8_FD_185780 | JGI IMG/M metagenome (GOLD analysis project Ga0207990, IMG submission 185780) | Marine microbial and viral communities from oxygen minimum zone, Eastern Pacific Ocean - ETNP201406SV75 (SPAdes) (version 2) | ecosystem: Environmental > Aquatic > Marine > Oceanic ...
AATAGCAATGATAGCCCAAACCATCATTCGATAACCAAAAATATTTTTTCTTGCATGAACTGAAAATAGATCAGAAACAATTCCAAAAGCTGGTAAAGCAACAATATAAACTTCTGGATGACCAAAAAACCAGAACAAATGTTGAAATAATAATGGGCTACCTCCACCAGTTGAAAGGTCCTTACCAAAATTGCTGGTTGCAATTATAGCTGGCATATAGAAACTTGTTCCAAGCACGGTATCAAGCAATAGCATTAAACCACCAACAAAAAGTGCTGGAAAAGCTAGGAGTGCAATTATGGTTGCAACAAAAATACCCCAAACAGTAAGCGGCATTCTCATTAAAGTCATTCCACGTGTACGAGATTGTAAAACAGTAATTACATAATTCAAACCACCCATTGTGAAACCAACTATAAAAAGAACAACAGATACAAGCATCAATATCAATCCCCAAAGATTTCCAGGTGTCCCTGATGTTATTGATTGAGGAGGATAAAGAGTCCATCCTGCACCTGTGGGTCCTCCAGGAACAAGGTAACTTGCCATTAAAACCAGTAAAGACAAAACAAACACCCAAAAACTCATCATGTTCACATAAGGGAAAGCCATATCTCGAGCTCCACACATTAGTGGAATAAGGAGATTTCCAAATCCTCCTAAAAATAACGCTGTAAGAAAAAATATTACCATGATCATTCCGTGCATAGTGATAGATTGTAAATATGTGGAAGGATCTAAAACATTGGACTCTGGATAAGCCAATTGTATCCTCATCAATACCGAAAGTATCAATCCTACCAAAGCAATTGCTGTTGCAGCACAGAGATATTGAACTCCAATATATTTTGCATCTTGAGAAAACACATACGTTGTCCACCAACTTTTAGAGTGGTAAAGTTCTTGATCCTGATTTTCAGCCGGTGAAATGGAAGTGTTAGACATTTTTGCTACCTCGTATCATTGTTAAATATAAATTTAAATTCATTTTACTTTTCTGCTAGTTGTATTGTTTTGTTTTTAATTTTATTTTGAGCTAAGATTTGCTCAAAAGACATTTGTTGCGCTAACCAGTTAGAATAATCTTTTTTTTCTTCAACGACAACTTTTCCAAACATCACATAGTGACCGATTCCACAAAGTTCAGCACACAAAATCTCGTATTCTCCTATTTTGGTTGGAGTAATCCAATAGTACGTCACCAAACCAGGAACCATGTCCATTTTTGCTCTAAATTCTGGAACATAAAAATTGTGCAAAACATCAATAGAGCGTAAAAGAAATTCTACATTAGCATTAAGCTGTAAATGGAGATCTGCATCTTGAACTATTAGATCGTCTTTACCATAAGGATCATCCAAATATAATCCATAAGGATTATCATCCGATATGTTACGAATACTGGTTTTGCCCAAAACACCGTCTTCACCAGGCAATCTGTAATTCCATCCCCATTGATAAGCTAATACCTCTACTTTAACAGCGTCTTTTGGAACTTTTATATAATTATTCCAAACAGAAAGTCCTGGCGCAAGTAAAGCTGCAACAGCAATCGCTGATACCACAACAAGTATAGCTTCTAACTTTTTATCCTCAGGTTTATATTCTGATCTTCGATTTTTTTGGTAACGAAAATTCCATAAACAATAAACTAAAAACAAACCAAGAGTCACAAACACAAATCCGACAACCCAAAATGTAATGATAATTGCATTATCAATACTGCTCCAGTTAGAAGCTAGTGGTGAAAACCACCAACCAACATTCCAAGAAAAAAAATGAAGCGCAACGGTCCCTGCAATAACTAAAAAAAATAGAAATACAATCAATAGAAGACTCATTTAATTTCTCTCCTTAATGATGAATACTACTATTTATTTATTTTAATATTTTGATCTATGTCATTTTTTTAATTGATCTAAATCAATTATGAATTGTTTGTAAAAGCAATATGGCTGCGATAGTTCTAACCAGAAAGATTGTATTAGGTGGAACTTATTCTATATTTATAGAAACAAATATAACTGCCAAAATAAATCCAATGATTAGTATGTGATTACCTAAATCAAATACTTTAATTTTGCTGTTTTTTTTGTCAATTATTTTTCTATGTAAGGGCAAGTTATCGTATGGATTAAGTTTTATTTCAGATCCTTCATTTTTTTCATTTTCAACTTTTACAGAAAAACCAAACCAAGTTATGTAAATAAAAAAAAGAAATAATAATAAAAAACCTGCTAATAAAGTATATCCATCCATCTTAAATTAACCTCCAACAACGAAATAAAATAATCTTGTAAAAACTGTATATTTTCCTTCTGCAACCATAAGACAAATGAAGCAAGCAATTGCAGTCATCGGCCATAAAAGAGCATTAACTAGAGCATAACGTTCCCAGAACAAATGCATAAAAATAGCCATGATTAGGCCTGCTTTAAGTAGCATAAATGTTACAATTAACGTCCATCTTAATAATCCTTGAAATTGAAGCCAATCAACCATGTAAGAAAAAAAACTAAGCACAAATAGAAGTCCCCAAATCCAAAGATATATTCCAATCTTGTGTGTAGTAGTTTGTTGTTCTTTTTTAGTTTCAGCCATAACCATAATTTAATTTACCATAAATAAAAGAAAGCAAATATAAATACCCACACTAAATCGACAAAGTGCCAATAAAGTCCAAGAATTTCGATTGCCACATAATCAGATTTCATTGAAGTAAAAAAACCTTTTTTGCCAGTATCAAAATCACCTCTAAAAGCTTTTCTAGAAAAAATAAATAGGAAAATTACACCTATTGAAACATGGGTTCCATGAAAGCCTGTTATCATGAAAAAGAAAGATCCAAATTGAGCTGCGCCAAAAGGATTACCCCAAGGTCTCACTCCTTCATGAAATATTAACTTAGACCACTCAAATGCCTGCATACCTACAAATGTAAGCCCACCTAAAGCTGTAAATAATAAAAACATTCCACAAAGTTTTTTATTTTTTTCATAACCATATTTTACCGCAAGTGCCATTGTTCCACTGCTCGTAATAAGAACAAATGTCATGATAGCGATCAAAAGAAGAGGAACTGGCACTCCTCTAAAATCTAAAGCAAATACTTCACTTGGGTATGGCCATTCAGCAACCACCGATGCTCTTACTTTCATATATGAAATCAAAAAGCAGCTAAAAATAAATGTATCACTGAGCAAAAAGATCCACATCATTGCTTTTCCCCAATTCACACCTTTAAATGCTGTTTGATCTGAACCAAAATCACTTGCCAAACCTTTAAATCCTTGTGGTAAATTATTATTTATACTAGTTTGTTCTGACATTTTAATTATTAAGTTTTTTCCACTCCCGTATCTTTAACTTCGCTTGGTGGAGTTGTTTGAGGAATAAAATCTTCTTTAGCTCCAGGAACATTATAATCATAAGGCCATCTATGAACCACAGGCAATTTATCACCCCAATTACCATGAACTGGTGGAACATTTGGCGTATACCACTCCAAAGAATTTGCCTTCCAAGGATTTTTGTCTGCAAGTTTTCCTATTTTTAAACTTTTTATTATATTGAAAAGAAAAATAAATTGTGCCGCACCAACAATAAATGCCGCAAGACTTATAAACTGATTCATTCCAACTGCTGACGTCATATATGGACTATCATACATTTCAAAATATCTTCTTGGAACTCCAATAAATCCTAAATAGTGCATTGGAAAATAAATTGAATACGATCCTAAGAAAGTTATCCAAAAATGCCATTTACCTAATTTTTCATCTAAAAATCTTCCAGTAACTAAAGGAAACCAATGATAAATTGCACCTAAAATAACTAAGACAGGCGCTATTCCCATCACCATATGAAAATGAGCAATAACAAAATATGTGTCGGATAAAGGAACATCTACAGCTACATTTCCTAAAAAAAGTCCCGTAATTCCACCGTTGACAAAAGTAATAAGAAAACCAAGACAGAAAAGCATTACTACATTCATTCTGATATTGCCTTTCCATAAAGTTAGAACCCAATTATAAACTTTCATAGCTGTTGGTATTGCAATAATAAGTGTGGTAGTTGCAAAAAAGAAACCAAACCATGGACTCATTCCACTTACATACATATGATGAGCCCATACAAAGAAACTAATAGCTCCAATAGCAACTATCGCCCATACCATCATACGGTATCCAAAAATATTCTTTCTTGCATGAACAGATATTAAATCTGAAACTATTCCAAATGCAGGTAAAGCTACAATATAAACTTCGGGATGACCAAAAAACCAGAACAGATGCTGAAAAAGAATTGGACTACCGCCTCCATACTCTAACATTTCTCCTGCTTGAATGATTGTTGGCATAAAGAAACTAGTTCCAAGCAACTTATCTAAACTCATCATAATTGCGCCCACAAACAATGCCGGAAACGCTAAAAGTGCTAATATTGTTGCAGTAAAAATCCCCCAAACAGTTAGTGGCATTCTCATTAGTGTCATTCCTCTGGTACGAGCTTGTAAAATTGTAATTACATAATTTAGTCCACCCATAGTAAAACCAATCACAAACAGTGCTAAAGAAATAAGCATCAACATAATTCCTATTCCTGATCCTGGAGTACCTTCTAATAATGCCTGTGGAGGATAAAGTGTCCACCCTGCGCCAGTAGGTCCGCCTGGTACAAAAAAACTAGCCATTAAAACTAATACAGCTACAAAAAACATCCAATAACTAACCATGTTTACATATGGAAATACCATGTCTCTTGCGCCGACCATTAATGGAATTAAATAGTTGCCAAATCCACCGAGGAACAAGGCAGTTAAAAGATATACCACCATTATCATTCCATGCATTGTCACAAATTGGTAATAAGTTTCTGATGTAAGAACTGGAAATAGTTCTGGAAAACCTAATTGCATACGCATCATCCAAGAAAGGATTAGGCCAATTATACCTGTAAATACAGCAGTGAGTGTATACTGAACTCCTATAACTTTTGCATCTTGGCAAAAAATATATTTAGTTATGAAACTATGTCCATGATATAATTCCTGATCAGGTACTTCTTTAGGTTTTACATAGTCAATATCAGATACTGAGCCTGACCCACTTGAAATTGTTTCTGAGGACTGAGCTTTATACGAAGTGTTACTATCGTAATAATCTTCTGACATGTTTTAAAGTTTCCTTTCTTTATAATTCATAAATTTTTTTATCATTTAAGTTCTATTATTTTTTTGCCAATTTTTTATTTACATCTAATTTTATTTGTTCAAATTTTGCCATCACATCAGAAAAAGTTTCTTGTTCATTTAACCAATTCTTATAATTTTGTTCATTATCAACAAAAACTGTTCCTCTCATACCATAGTGCCCAACTCCACAATATTCTGCACATAATACTTCATACTCACCAATTTTATTTGGTTCAAACCAATAATAAGTAACAACTCCAGGAACAGAGTCCATTTTTGCTCTAAATTGTGGAACATAAAAATTATGTAATACATCAACAGATCTTAACAAAATTTTTACAGGTTTATCTTTCTTTATATGTAGTTCACTACTTTGAATTAGAATATCATCTTTTCCATATGGATCATCTAAGTTAATTCCAAATAGATTTTCATCACTAATGTTTGTTACTTGAGTAGTTCCAAGCTTACCGTCTTCACCTGGAAGTCTATACTGCCACCCCCATTGCCACGCCATTACCTCAACGTTGATAGCATTAGATGGGGTTTTGATAAATTGACTCCAAACAACTAAACCTGGAGCTAAAAGTGCCGCAACACCTAAAGCAGTTGCCCAGGTAAGAATTTTTTCTAATTTATTATCTTCTGGTTTATATTCAGCCTTTCGTCCTTCTTTATAAGAAAATTTAAAAACACAATAAACTATGAATAGACAGACAAGAATGAATACTCCTCCGGCAATCCAAAAAGTTAACAGGATCGTATCATCCATTCCTCCCCAATTAGATGCAATATCTGTCCACCACCATGGGGTTACTAAATGGAACACAACTGAACCAATGACTACTGCCAAAAATATGAATCCTGGATGCATAGGCAACTTATATAAAAGAAAAATAACATAAAAACCAATGACAAAATGTCTTAAATATAGGTCCGAATATCTATATAAACCGTAATATATGCTTGGAAAAATTGAAATTTTGGGTGCAATTCTATTATTAGTTTTACTTTTTTTCTTAGTTATTTATTTTGGAGCAGGAGGCTTCTCAAAAAACAAATCCAATCCACAAATAAAAAAATATTTAAGATCGGTAAATATTTTACTTTTAGTAATTGTAGTTGTGGGCTCTATTTTAGTTTTATTTCTTTAAAAAATTTTTAAGAGATCAAAGATATACACCAAGCTATTACGGCATCATTATAAATATACATCATTAAAAAGAAGGCCAACCAAACAATCAACAAAAATAACCAATAAACAGATAACGCGTCGATATTTTTTTTCTCATTAACAATTTCGTTTTCATTCAGCTTTAATACTCTTGAACTAATCTTGCCCCAAAAAAATAAACCGCCCAAAAGATGAATTCCATGTAAAGCTGTAAAAAAATAAAACGATGAAAAATATGTGTTTGTACTAACAAAGTGACCATTGTTCATAAGTTGAAACCATAAAACTACCTGTAAAAATAAAAATACATAACTCAATCCTCCAACAATAATTAAATTCTTTTTAATTTTTTGTATTAAGTTTCTATTTAAATCACTTCCGATTTTATTAAAAAAAAATGTTACAAAAATTAAAACCAAAGTATTAATCCAAAGCAAATTTGTCTTAAGAATTAAATTTGTGTCTTGCTCTGGAGGAATAGAATAAAGATAACCCATAAATATTAAGCTAAATATTACTGTACTTACTCCAAAAATAATTATTACTACTGACATTTGATTTGAAATATTAAAAGTTTTTCCTTGATGGACGTTGTCAGTAACAGCTTGATCTGGATCCCAAGGCTTTTGTGCTAGCACACCAAATAACTTCTTTATTAAAGCTGACATACGTTTTATATAATTAATTTGAAAACATTATCAACTATGAAATTAAAAACTTCAATAACTATAATTGTCGGATGTTTATTTATCTTTCTATTTATAATGTTGCCAATATTTCTATCTATAGAAAAAAAAGAGGACGAATATGTCTCATCATTTAAAGGATCATCTTTTTCTTTAAAAGACATTAACAATGAAATTATTACCGAAGAATCGTTTAATGGTCCAGTAACGGTACTTTTTTTTGGATTCACTTATTGCCCAGATGTTTGTCCAATAACTCTAAATAAAATAAATCTCGTGATGAATAAATTAGACAAAAAAGACCTCGATAAACTAAAAGTATTTTTCATTAGCATTGATCCCGAAAGAGATACGCCTGAAGTATTGAAAGATTATTTAAGTTCTTGGGAAAATAAATTCTATGGCATAACTGGTGAACCTGAAAAAATATTTTTGCTATCAAGGTCTTGGGGAATTTTAAGTGAAAAGATTTTTTCTGACGATGGAACAAATTACACCGTTAATCATAGTTCGTCGGTTATTATTTTAAAAAATGGCAAGTATGTGGATCGAATAGCTCACAACGAAGACTTAAATAAAACTTTAAAAATATTTAAAAAATACTTAAGATAAAAAGTTAAAATTTACTATTGATATCATTGATATAGCTGCTGTTTCTGACCTTAAAATATTATTATTAATTTTTAGTGGATAAATTTTTTTATGATTTAAGATTTTGTCTCTTTCGTCTGGAGTAAAATCACCTTCCGGACCAATCAAAATACAAATTGCATCTAAATTTTTTATGTTTTTAATATCTAAACTTTTTTTATTAGAATTTAAGTCCCCAAAAATAATATGTATGCTCTCATTATTATTTAAAAAATCTTCTAAATTAATTAGATTCTCTATCGCAGGAATATTTAACCTGTTGCTTTGTTCACATGCTTCTACAACAATTTTATTTATTCTTTTTTGATTTATTTTTCTGACAATTGTTCTTTCGGTTAAAATAGGAATGAATTTTGTAACACCGAGCTCAGTTGCCTTTTGGATCATTAAATTGAAATAATTTGATTTAATAGGAGAAAAAGCCAACCAGATTTCTTTTGCATTTTCTTTTAGTCTTAATTGTTTTGTAATATTAAATTCAACTATCCCTTTTGAGATATCTTTTATTTTAGCCTCCCACTCTCCTCTTTCGTTGAATAAAGAAAAATTTTCTCTAACTTTTACCCTCATAACTCTAGTAAGATAATGAGATTGTGATTTATCAAGTTTAGAAGTTAAATTAAGTGATAAACTTTCAGGATAAAATATTCTAATAATGTTCATATTATTGAAAATTTACATTAAAAAATTATATTTGAAATATGAAAATTAACGTGGATAGAATTATTAAACCAATTCCAACCTCAGATGGCGCTGGTGTTAAATTAAAAAGAAGCATAGGAACTCTTTCTATTGATTATTTTGATCCATTTTTAATGTTAGATGAATTTGGTTCTGAAAATAAGAACGATAACATCGACGGTTTTCCTCCTCATCCTCATAGAGGAATAGAAACTGTAACCTACATGTTGTCGGGAGAGTTTAGGCATGAAGATAGTACCGGCAACAAGAGTGATATGAGAGCAGGAAGTGTTCAATGGATGACTGCAGCCGGTGGAATTATTCATTCAGAAATGCCAATTATGAAAGAAGGAAAACTTCATGGTTTTCAATTATGGGTAAATATGCCTGCTAAATTAAAAATGAGCAAACCTAAATATCAAAATATTGACCCTAAACAAATTCCATTAGTTAAAGAAAAAAATCAAAAAGTAAAAGTAATATCAGGAGATTACAAAGGGAACAAAGGTCCAATCAGTGGAATTTCAGTTGAGCCTCTATATTTAGACGTTGAATTATATAAAGATTCTAAGTTTGAATTTAAATTACCAAAAACACACAATTCATTTATTTATTTGATTGAAGGTCAAATTAAAATTGGTGATGAAAAACATGATGAAGTATCGAACTCTACTTTAATTACATTAACCAAAGGTGAAGATCTAAAAGTTAAAACTATAACTAAATCAAAATTTTTAGTAGTATCTGGCAAACCAATTAACGAACCAATTGCAAGAGGAGGTCCATTTGTTATGAATACTAAAGCTGAAATTCTTCAAGCAATACAAGATTACCACAACGGGACATTTGTTAAATAATGAAAGCTGTAGTTATAAAAAAAAATGGTAGACCAGAAATTCTTGAAATTCAAGAAATCAAATTGGGCAAACCTGGTCCTAATGAAGTATTAATTGAACATTCTGCAATTGGCCTTAATTATATTGATGCTTACCATAGATCAGGTCTTTATCCCGTTGATTTACCATCAGGAATTGGAGTAGAGGGATCGGGAATAGTAAAGGATGTGGGAAATAATGTAAAAGATTTTAAAGTTGGTGATAGAGTATCTTATTCAGGAGGTCCTCTCGGAGCTTATTCTTCACATAGAATTTATCCAATAAAAGATTTAGTTAAGGTGCCAAATGAGATTGAATTAGATGTAGCCGCAACATTAATGACTAAAGGACTCACCACATTTTATTTATTGCATAAAACTTATCCTGTTAAACCTGGTGAAACTATTTTGTTTCATGCTGCAGCTGGTGGAGTAGGCCAAATATTCTGTCAATGGGCAAAAAGTTTGGGATGCAAATTAATTGGAACCGTAGGTTCCGAAAAAAAAATAGAACTAGCAAAAAAAAATGGTTGTGATGAAGTAATAAACTATTCAAAAGACGATTTTGCAACAAAAGTATTAGAGTTAACAAATGGATCTGGTGTTTCTGTTGTTTATGATGGTGTTGGAAAAAATACATTTGAAAAATCTATAGAATGTTTAAAAATTAGAGGGATGATGGTTTCTTTTGGTAATGCTTCGGGCCCAGTATCAGATATAAATGTAAAAAAAATGATACAGCCAAAAGGTTTGTATTTTACAAGACCATCGATGGGTCAATATTTAAGTACTAGAGAAGAAATAAAGGAAGCTTCAGATACACTCTTTGAAAAAATCAAATCGGGTCAAATTAAAATTGAAATTTTTAAAAAATATAAATTAGACGATATAGTTCAAGCACATAAAGAATTAGAAAGTAGAATTATTACTGGTCCTTCAGTTATTATCCCTTAATCCAAATCGATTTTCATATCTGATAAATGAAGTTTCAAAGTCTCAGTGGAAAGATGTATGTCTCTAATAAAAAATATAACCGAAATTATCATTGAAAGACAACAAGATCCAAAAATAATACGTGCTACAAAAATCATATCCAAATAAAGTGCAAAAACGGTTAACATATTAAACAAAAATCCAAAACTCGCACATGCAAGTGTATATTTTAACCATTTGACTCTTCCGCTTAAATTCATTAGCTGCTTTTCCCATTCTGGAGGAATATGTTTTTCCCAAACATACTCGTCATGTATTTTTCTGATTAAATTACTTAGTGTATGAAAACGATTGCCATAAACACTCATCAATAAAGGTATGGCCGGGAACATAAGTGCTGTGACTGTGTAATCAATATTCATTGCGAATCAATTTGATTATGAATCTAGGCTTTGTTATTTACAAGTAAATTATAATGAAAAATCTAAATTTATTTATTGAACTCACAAGATTAAAAAATCCAATTGGATATATGCTGCTTTTTTGGCCATGTATATGGGGGCTTACAATTGCCTATAATTTCAATAATGATTTAAATATTTTTATTTTTTATTCATTTTTGTTTTTTGTTGGATCAATTTTAATGAGATCGGCTGGATGCATAGTTAATGATATAGCTGATAGAAACTTTGATAAAAAAGTTGCAAGAACAAAAAATAGACCGATTGCATCTGGAAAAATATCAATTTTATTAGCAACAATTTATGTAATAATTCTATGCTTTTTAGCTTTTCTAGTTCTAGTTAATTTTAATAAACTTACAATAATTCTAGCAATTGCTTCGATACCTTTGGCTTTTACTTATCCATTAATGAAGAGATTTACACATTGGCCCCAATTATTTTTAGGTATAACATTCAACTATGGCTTAATCCTAGGCTGGGCATCAATTAATGAAAACATAAGTTTGGCACCACTAGTCTTTTATTTTGGGACCATATTTTGGACACTCGGATATGACACAATATATGGATATCAAGATATCAAAGATGATGAAATTGTTGGAGTTAAATCAACCTCTATAAAATTTAAGAATAATCCAAAAAAAATATTATTTTCATGTTATTTAATAACTATTTTATCACTTATCTTTTTAGGATTTATAATGAATTTTAATTTTATTTATTTTTTGTTTCTAATTATTCCATTTGTTCATTTGTTTTTTTTCCAATTAATTAAATTAAATGTAAAAAATCCAAACTTATGTTTAAAAATATTTAAGTCTAATAACTTATTAGGTTTAATAATTTTTTTAAATTTATTGGTTGGTAAATTAATTTTATGAGCAATATAGATATTATAAAAAGATTGTATAACGACTATACAGAACAATTTCTACCTAAAATTTTATTATCAGTGTTTTTTTCTGTGTTAGTGGCTGGAAGCACGTCTTCAATTGCATGGTTGCTTGACCCGGCTATTAAAAAAATTTTTATTGATAAAGATCAAACATTAATTTTTGTTATTCCATTAGGAATAATCCTGGCTTTTTCTATTAAAGGTGCTTCTCTATATTTTGCAAAAACAATTCTAATTAGAGTTGGTCAGGAAATAACAAAAACACTTCAATTTCAAGTTATGAAATCAATTATTAAAGCTGACAATCAAATAGTTGATAATAAACATTCAGGAAAATTTATTTCACATTTAACTTTTGATGTGGGCATGATCACTAATTTAGTTAGCACAACAATACTTAATATAACTAAAGATACTTTAACTTTAATTGGTTTATTGGGAGTTATGTTCTATCAAAATTGGAGATTAGCTTTTTTTGCTATAATAATGATTCCATTGGCTTCTTTTGCGGCTCGATCACTTGGAAAAAGAATGGGAAAAGCTACTACTGAAGCAGCAGATAGAACAGGATTATTAACTTCATATTTATTGGAGGTTTTTAAAAATCATAAAATAATTAAAATTTTCCAGAAGGAAAACTTCGAATTTTTAAGAACTGAAAAATTTATTAATAACCTTAAAGATAAAGTAATTAAAATTCAAATAGTTTTAGTCAGAGCTTCGCCAATAATGGAAGTATTAACCGGAATTATGATTGCTGGTCTAATTTTCTATTCTGGAAAGTTAATTTTAAAAAATGAACTAGATATTAATAACTTTTTTTCTTTTTTAGCCGCAATGATGTTGGCCTACCAACCAGTAAGATCATTAGCCACATTAAACATGGGAATAAACCAAGGATTGGCAGCGGCTAAAAGAATTTTGCCAATTATAGATATGAAAAACGAAATAATAGAGACAGAAGACTCAAAAAATATAGAAATAATAAAAGGAGAAATTAGATTCAATAAAGTTAGATTCAAATATAACGATGATGAAAGAGATGTCCTTAAATCAATTGATCTAACTATAAATGGAGGTGAAATGACATCCGTTGTAGGTCATAGTGGAGCTGGAAAATCTACAATTTTAAATTTAATTCCAAGATTTTATGATTGTAATTCGGGAGATATTTTGATTGACGATCAATCTATTTACAAAAGTAAAATTTCATCACTGAGATCGAATATATCTTTAGTTAATCAGGATACAACTTTATTTGACGATACAATTAAAAATAATATTATATATGCAAAACTAGATGCTTCTGATGATGAAATCTTTGAAGCAGCAAAACTTTCATTTTGTGATGAATTTATAAATAAATTACCAAATAAATTTGATACAATTATAGGTGAAAATGGAATAAGGCTATCAGGCGGAGAAAAACAAAGATTGTCTATTGCAAGAGCAATGTTAAAAAAAAGCAAGATAATACTTCTCGACGAAGCAACATCTTCTTTAGACGCAGAAACTGAAAGTAAAATTCAAGAAGCTATCAAATTTTTAACAAAAAATAGAACTACATTAGTAATTGCTCATAGATTATCAACAATTATGAATTCAAATAAAATTTATGTTGTTGATGATGGAAAAATAGCGGCCGAGGGTAATCATCAAGAATTATTGAAATCATCAGAAATTTACAAAAATTTTTATGAAAAACAATTAAGAAAAGATTAATGTTGTTTTTATATAGAATATTAATCAATTTAATATTATTAATTTCACCTTTAATAATAATTTATAGAATTTTAAATAATAAAGAACATCCTAAAAGATTTTTAGAAAAAGTTGGAATATCTAGTGATAAGCCAAATTCTGCGAAGTTGATTTGGTTTCATGGTTCAAGTGTAGGAGAAACACTAAGTATAATTCCATTAATTGAAAAATTAGAAAAAAAAAAAGATATCAAAAAAATACTTTTAACTTCAAATACCTTAAGTTCTGCAAAAGTATTTAAAAAATTCAAATTTAAAAAAACTATTCATCAATTTTTTCCAATTGATGTAAATTTTATTACAAATAAATTTTTAAGTCACTGGAAACCATCAATGGCAATTTTTATTGAGTCGGAAATCTGGCCAAATATGATAATTAATTTAAAAAAAAGAAACATTCCTCTTATATTGCTAAATGCAAGAATAACTAAAAAATCATTTAATAGATGGAAAAAAATATCTATATTTTCAAGGTTAATATTTAATAAATTTAATATTTGTTTAAGTCAAAACAATGAAACAAAAAATTATCTCAAGAAACTTGGTGCAAAAAAAATCAAAAAATTAGGAAATTTAAAATTTTCGGAAACAAGTTTAAAAATCACCAATAAGTTAAATAAAAACCAAAAAAATTTTTTCAATTCAAAAAAAATATTATTTGGAGCAATTAGTACTCATAATAATGAGGAAATTTTTTGTGTAAAAATACATAATGATTTAAAAAAAAATTATATAAATGGAATTACTATAATTATTCCTAGACATATTTACAGATCTTCAGAAATCAAGGAAGATATAGAAAAAATGGGATTAAAAGTGCATCTACATAGTTCTAATCAAAAAATTAGCAATAATACTGATATTTATTTAGTGGATACATATGGGGAAACAAAATCATTCCTAAATATTTGCAATATTGTATTTTTGGGAGGATCATTGATTAAACATGGCGGCCAGAACCCTTTAGAAGCTGCAAGATTAGGATGTAAAATTATTCATGGCCCTTATATTAATAACTTTTTCGAAGTATATAGTTTGTTGAACAAAATTAAAATTTCTTCAAAAATAAGAACTCTTAGACAGGCAAAAAATATTATTAATAATAATTTAAATAATAAATTCAATTCAAAACAAATTGTAAAAAAGATAAATTCTATTGGAAATAATATATTAGTTAAAAATCAAAAAGAGATTATCAAATATATATAAATGAAATTGAAAAAACCAAAATTTTGGGATAGTTCAAAATTTTCTGTTTGGGTTATTTTATTTTTTCCAATTTCAATATTATTTTTATTATTTTCTTATATAAAAAAATTACAATTGCCAAAGAAATTTCCAATACCAATTATATGTGTGGGTAATATTTATCTAGGTGGTACTGGAAAAACACCTTTGGCATTAGAAATTTTTAAAATTACTAAATTACTTGGAAAGAAACCAGCTTTTGTTAAAAAATTCTACGATTATCTTCAAGATGAAATAACAATGCTGGAAAAAATAGGAGAAACATTTATTTCTGAAAAAAGAAAAGAAGCAATAGAATCTTTAATAAAAAATAAAAATAATTTAGCTATTCTCGATGATGGTTTTCAAGATTTTACTATAAATAAAAATTTGTCCATTGTTTGTTTCAATCAAAAACAATGGATTGGCAATGGCTTTGTAATACCTTCCGGTCCATTGAGGGAAAGACTTTCAGCTATAAAAAGAGCAGATTGCATTGTTATAAATGGACAAGCAGATATTAAAATTGAAAATGAAATATATAAAAAAAACAAAAATATAGAAATCTACTACTCAAAATATAAACCATTAGATATTAATAAATTTAAAAATAAAATAATAATAGCTTTTTCTGGTATAGGCAATCCAGCAAATTTTTTTGATTTATTGAGAGAAAATAATTTGTTATTAAAAGAAACAATTTATTATCCAGATCACTATAATTTTTCAAAAATAGAACTTGATACCTTAATAAATAAAGCAGAAGTTAATAATGCAATTCTACTGACTACAGAAAAGGATTATTCTAGAATTGATGATAATTATAAAAAAAATATTGAATTTTTGAAAATTGAATTGGAAATAGAAAATAAGAATAGTTTTGTAGAATTAATAAAAAAAAAAATATGAAAATAATAAAATATTTTTTTGAGTTTGTAAGTATAATTTCTTTATTTTGCATTTTTAAAATAATAGGACTTAAAAATGCATCTAACCTTGGAAGCATTATAGGAAAAATTATCGGCCCTTTGTTTAGATCAAAAGATACAATTAAACAAAATATAAAAATTGGATTAGGTGATATTGATAAAAAAAAAGAGGAAGAGATCATAAATAGAATGTGGTCAAACATTGGAAGAACTTTCGCTGAATATATTTTCTTAAAAAATTTCAAATTAAACAAAACTGGATTTGATCATATGAAAATTTCAGGAATTGAATATTTAGATCAAATAAAAAGATCTAATAAACCGGTAGTTTTTTTTTCAGGTCATTTTGCAAATTTTGAACTTATGGCCATGGAACTAGATAAATTTGGGATTAAACTTGCGGCAATTTACAGACCTTTAAATAATTTTTTTTTAAATCCACTAATGGAATATTTAAGAATGAAATATATTTGTCCAATACAAATTCCGAAAGGTATTTCTGGTTCTAGAGAAATAGTAAAAAAAATCAAAGATGGATATAGTATTGCTCTGATGGTAGATCAGCGTGTTAGCGAAGGACCAAGAATATCTTTTTTCAATAAAGAAGCACATACAACCACTATTCCAGTACAAATAGCTCTGAAATATAATTGCAAACTAGTCCCTATATATATTGAAAGAAAAAACGGAATTAATTTTGAAATGGTGATTCATAAACCATATGAAATAACAAAAACTGGAATTCATGAAGAAGACTTAAAAAATAATACTTTAACAATTAATCAAAATATTGAAAAAATGATTATCAAAAATCCAACTCAATGGATTTGGACTCATGATCGTTGGAAATAATTTAGATCTTTTTGATTAATTTTTCTCTCTTTCTATCTGCTTCTGCATAAGAAAAGTAGGCTTCTTGTAATTCTACGTTCCAATACATAAGTTTGTCTAAATAAATTTTCTTTCCTGATACTGCGCAAATTACATGGTCTCCATCTTCTATTATTTCAAAATTATTTGGCAGATATTTTATTGTGGCTAATTTATTTTTCATTAGATAGAAGGATATTTATATATGATTATAAGTATTATAGGAAGCGGTGGGAGAGAACATGCAATCAGTAAAAAAATATCTGAGTCCCCTCAAGTAAGTAAAATTTATTGTATACCAGGCAATGCCGGAACAAATGAAATAGCTGAAAATATTGAAATCGATGTTGATAATTTTGATGAAATAAAGAATTTTTTAATTAAATCAAAAGTTGATTTAGTTGTAGTTGGCCCAGAAAAACCTTTGGTTAATGGAATAGTAGATTTTTTAGAAAAAGAAAAAATTAAAGTTTTTGGTCCAAAAAAAATACCTTCTAAGCTTGAAGGTTCAAAAATTTTTACAAAAAAAATTTGTAAAAAATATAATATTCCTACAGCAAATTTTGGTATTTTTGAAAATATTGAAGACACATTCAAATTTTTAAAATCTAATAATTTTCCAATTGTAGTTAAGGCTGATGGATTAGCATCGGGTAAAGGAGTTTACATATGTGAAAATTTAAATGCTGCAAATGAAGCTGTAAAAGAAATATTTGATGGAAAATTTGGTGAAGCAAAAAATGTTTTAATTGAGGAATTTTTAAAAGGAGATGAGATGAGTTTTTTCGTAATATGTGATGGAAAAAATTTTCAAAATTTTCAAACAGCTCAGGATCACAAAAGAATGCACGAAGGAGATAAAGGAAAGAATACAGGTGGCATGGGTGCTTACTCGCCCTCAGGATTAATTAATTATGATCTAGAAAAAAAAATAATTGATAAAATTATTAGACCTACTTTAAAAGCAATTGAAGACTTAGAAGAAAATTATAAAGGCTTTTTATATGCAGGTTTAATGATTAAAGATAATGAACCTTATCTTATTGAATACAATGTAAGAATGGGTGATCCAGAATGTCAAACTATATTACCATTATTAAAAACAGATTTTCTTGAAATTCTTAATTCGTGTTGTGATGAAAGATTAGATAAATTAAAAATTGAGTGGAAAAATCAAAAAAGCTTATGCGTTGTAGTATGTTCTAAAGGATATCCAGAAAAATTTCAAAATAACATCAAAATAGATAATCTAAAAAAACTAAATTTAGATAAAAATGATTTTATTTTTCATGCAGGAACAAAAAAAAATAATGGTGAGATTTTTTCCAATGGAGGAAGAGTATTAAATTTTGTGTCTATTTCTTCAAATTATAAAGAATCAAGAGATAAAGTTTTAAAATTAATTAATAATTTAAATTGGTCTAATAGTTTTTTTAGAAAAGATATTGGATTTAAAGTCATAGATAAATGAGAATTATTGCTGGCGATTATAAAGGTAGAAAAATATTTGAACCTCTGGATAAAGAAACAAGACCTTTAAAAAATTTAACTAAAGAGTCTATTTTTAATATTCTTGAGCATTCAAAAAATGTGGGAATTTCTATAAAAAAATCCAATGTTCTAGACTTATTTTCAGGAACAGGATCTTTTGGATTGGAATGTATATCTAGAAGAGCTTCAAAGGTTTATTTTATTGAACAACGTGAACCGTCAATAAAAATTTTGACTAAAAATATCAAAAAGCTTAATTGTGAAAAGAAAGTAAATCTATTTTCTAAAAATGTATTTGATTTAAAAAAAATTAAAAAAATCAGAGAAAATAAATTTGATTTAATTTTTTTAGACCCTCCTTATAAAGAAAAAAATATAAACTTACTTTTAAATGAGATTAATGAAATGAACATTCTAATTGAAGAAGGAATTATAGTTTTACATAAACATAAAAGGTCAAATGACAATTTTGACAATAAATTTAAAATCTTGAGAACAGAAAATTATGGAATATCGAAGGTAATTTTTGGTAAATTTATTTAAATTAAAATCTTTTTTGTTTCTTTTTTTATAAGTTCTACAGATGGTTGATCAAAAGGATTAACTTTCAAAGCTCTGCCTAATAAAATTGTTTCTAAAATAAAAAAACAAAATAATTCTCCTAATGTTTCTTCATTTCTTCTAAGCAGCTCAAAGCTTCTAAATGGCAGTTTTCTTTCTTTAAATATTTTTTCTGTTGCTTTTTTTTGTGAATTTAATATCTGAAAAAAAGATTTATTTTTTAAATATGCGTGTGTATTTAAAATATTTTTCTTATTTATATTTTCTGATTTTTTTTCTAATACACTAAAAAAAGTAAAAAAATTTTTTTTAGGACCATCTAAATAAAGTTGCAACAAACTATGGTTATCTTTAGGCATTGTTGATATCATTGGTAGAATTCCTTTAGATTTTTTGCCAAGGCTTTCAGCAATAAGCTGTTGATACCATTTAAACAAATTTTCAGACTTTTCATCATAATTTAAAATTATTGAATTAAACTTTCCTTGCTTGACAAATCTTAGAGTAGAATCAACATTGCTAATTAATTTTTTTAAAAAATTATTACTATTGATTAATAAGTTTAACCTTTTAAATTTTCTTTCATCAAATCCCATAAGTTCAGCAGGTAACATGCCCGCTTCAGATAAAACCGAATATCTTCCTCCTATATAATTTTTGTGTTCAAAAACTTCAGCTTTGATCTTATGCGCAAGATTTAATAAGTAATTATTTTTTTTTTCTGTAATAAAAATATTATTATTTTTTTGATTTTGATTTATTAAAATACTTGTATTTGAAATTGTCTCGAGTGTATTTCCAGACTTAGAGATAATAAGGTTAACGGCTTCATTGGATTTTTCATATTTTGACAAATTGGATTTTAAATTATTTATAAAAATAAATTTTTTTTTTGTTTTATCTTGTAAAAATTGATAAATAGCCTCAGCTCCTAAAGTTGACCCCCCTATACCAATCAATCTAAAAAGTGAATGTTTTTTAAATTTTTTTAATTTCTCTTTAGTAAAACTATATTTATAACTTAGAGTTAAACTTGAAAGTAGATTATATTTTTTAATCAAATTTTCATTTTTGAATTTTTTTATAATATTTTTATCTCTTTTATTAAATTTTCTTTCAAAATTAATAAATTTTATATTAGAGGTTAACATTGCTAATCAGTTATTTTCTCTAATATTGATTTTTTTAAGGATGTGTTACTATTGGAATCGTTTTGAGTATTTGTTTCTTCGTTATTATTTATTTCTAGTATTTTTTTAATATCAGAGTCACTTTCTTCATTAGATTTTCTCTCTTGACTAAGAGGTACTGGCAACTCATTATAATCTGGAGGTGTTGTCAAAGGATTTTTTTTTTCAACTAAAAACTCATCGCTAGATTCAGATCTTTTTTTACCTTGCAAAGCATCTTTGGTTTCTTGACAAGAAAATAGAAAAGCAGCTGATAAAATAATTGTTATAATTGTATTAATTTTCATTAGTCTTTTTTATAATTCAATAATTCAACAAAAATAAGACAAATAATTCCTAATGTTACAAATATATCCGCAACATTAAATATAAACCAATGATATCCTTTGTAGTTTAAATCAATAAAATCTGGTACTGCTGAATAATATACTCTATCAAACAGATTTCCTAAGGAACCTCCTAAAATTAATATGAAAAAGTATGCTCTTAAATCACTTGATTTAAAGATCAAATAAATAATCAATAAATTAATTATAATTATTAAGCCAGTTATAAAATTATAGATTGTTGAGTGCTCAAATGACAAAAGACCAAAACCAATTCCAGTATTCCAAACTAAAATAAAATTCAAAAAGAAATTTACATTTATTTCAACTATTTCTCTGCTTTCAGCAATATTTAAAATGTAAATTTTTGAAATTCTATCTAAAAAAAAAATTACTAATATTATTCCCAAATAAATAAAAATTTTTTTTATATTTAAACTTATCATTGATTAAATTGGACAATTAGATCTTTCGCACTTTTTTTGTTTAATCTTCCAACAGATGTTGCATTTGTTGCCTTCAGCTTTAAATGTTTCTACTTCAATATCATCTGTGATTTTTTCATCTTTAACTAATTCTGCTTCTGAAGTTATACAGAGTTCTGCAAAATTAATATCTTTTGCAACTTCAAAAAATTTATTTTTAAGTTTTATTTTAATTCTTGCTTCCAAACTTGATCCAATCATTTTTTCTGTTCTCTTTTCTTCAATGCTAATATTGCAGTAATCTTTAATTTTCTTCAAAGTAATCCATTTCTCTCTTAATTTTTGATTGTTCCATTTTTTAGGAATTTTAACAAATTTCTTCAAATGAATGCTTTTTTCATTTTTGCAAATCAATGAAAAAATTTCTTCGGTAGTAAAAGATAATATTGGTGCAAACCATTTAATCAAACATTCAAGAATTATATTTAATACTAAAGTGCAGTTTTTTCTTTTTTTAGAATTCATTGCATCGCAATAAAGAGTATCTTTTCTAATATCAAAATAAAAAGCAGAAAGATCAACTGTGCAAAAATTTAATAATTCTTTATATAAGTTATGAAAACTGTAAGACTTAAAATATTTTTGAAAATTTTCATTTAATAAATATATCTTGTGCAACATATATTGCTCAAGTTCTGGAAGATCATTTAAGTTAACTTTATTTAAATTTATTTCTGAGAAATTATCATTTAGATTTCCTAACAAATATCTAAAAGTATTTCTTATTTTTCTATAAGCTTCTGCATGTTGTTCTAAAATTGAATAGTCAATTCTTAGATCTTCAGC
>Ga0207990_1000569_pt1 | contig 21174 bp, 26 predicted proteins | sample ETNtaG_8_FD_185780 | JGI IMG/M metagenome (GOLD analysis project Ga0207990, IMG submission 185780) | Marine microbial and viral communities from oxygen minimum zone, Eastern Pacific Ocean - ETNP201406SV75 (SPAdes) (version 2) | ecosystem: Environmental > Aquatic > Marine > Oceanic ...
GTTTTAGATACTAAATTTAATGCACTTGGAAATGTAATTTGTGCTAATGATAAAGGAGCAATTGTTTCACCAGCATTATCAAAAGAAAATTGTAAAACTATAGCAGATGTATTGGGTGTAGAAGTACTTCAAAAAAAGATATCAGGATCTCATTTATCAGGAGTTACACTTAGAGCAAATAATACAGGAGCTGTAATTCATCCAGAAGCTGAAGAAAAAGATATTGAAGTTATAGCAGATGTATTGGGTGTAAACATAGAACAATCTTCAATAAATGGTGGCGTACCATATGTCTCATCAGGGATTTTAGCAAATAATCATTGTGTTGTAGTAGGTTCATTAACAAGCGGTTCAGAAATAATGAATTTAACTAGAGCATTTCTAAATTAAAAATAGATTTTGGATCGTCAGTTAATTTTTCTAAAGAAATAGTTCCCTCAGTTCCAGTTTTCATATCTTTGAAAACTACATTTCCTTGATCTAACTCTTGTGGACCAACAATAATGGCATATCTTGAAGTGTTAGCAATATCCATTTGTTTTTTTAAATTTCTTCCTGCCAAATCAATATCAGTAGGAATTTTATTTAATCGAAGTAATGATGTGATTGAATGTGCAACTTTTTGCATATCATCATTAATGTATAAAACTGAAACTCTAGGTTGTTGTATTTCTGAAATAATATTTTGTTCTTGCATTGTTAAAATAATTCGTTCTACTCCACCTGCAACACCAGTAGCACCAATATCATCTCTTTTGAATGCTTTAGTTAATGTATCATATCTTCCACCACCAGCTAAAGCACCAAGTTTTGAATTTTTGTCAAATACTTCAAAGACAATTCCCGAATAGTAATCCAACCCTCTAACAATACCAAAATTAATTCTAACATTAGATACACCTCTATTTTCTAAGGAATCAAATAATAATTTTATTTCATTCCAAGATTCTAATTGAGATACATCAAATATAGATTCAATTTCTTTTATTGAACCTTTAATTTGTGAAAATTCTAAAATCTTTTCTAATTTTTCTTTAGGGTATCTATCTTCGAATTCTTTTATAATTTCATCTTTTGATTTTTTTGCAATTTTATCAACTGCACGTAACATATCTCCAACTAATTTAGAATCTTTTGAATCAAAAATTTTGTTGATATATGATTCAACAAGATTTCTATGATTAACATCAATTGTGATATTTTTAAGCAATAATGAATCAAACAATCGAGATGTTAATTCAATGATTTCAGATTCAGATTCTAAATTTGCCTTACCATAAATTTCAAGATCCCATTGATGAAAATATCGATAACGTCCTTTTTGAGGCTCATCATATCTAAATACTCCACCAAAACTTGAAATTTTTGCGGGGAGTTTCATAGATTTTTGAGAAGTTGCATATCTTGTTAGTCCCATTGTAAAATCAAATCTCAAGGCAATCTCTCTATCCCCTTTATCTTTGAAATAATAGATTTCATCCCTAATTGCAGGACCAGATTTTGTTTCAAGAGTAGATAGTAATTCAATTGGAGAAGGATCCATAAATGAAAATCCATATAAATTTGATAATTGTTTAAAATGGGATCTGATATGCTCAATATTTGCAGTTTCAGACCATGTAAAATCTTTCATTCCACGTGGTAATTCCAAGTTAATTATCTGTTAGATGATTGTGATTTAGATATTTCTATAGCATTATGCAATATTTTCTTCTAAATCTTGTTCAAGTTCAGGAAAATCATCCCACCAATTTTTAGCTTCAAACATATCTATCATAATGACTCGTTTCTTTGCTTATAGATCTTTGTAAAATAAAAAGATCAATTTTTGATCTAATTAAAAAAATAATTAATAAAAGTGAACTATTTTTTATATAGATTTTTGATACAATTAATGATATGGAAAAAATCACACTTGGAAAAGATTTAGAAATTTGTAGAATTCTAAATGGAATGTGGCAAGTTGCAGGAAGTCATGGTCAAATTGATTTAGAATTAGCGATTCTAGATATGAAAAAATATCACGAATTAGACTTTACAACATGGGATCTTGCAGATATTTATGGTCCGGCAGAATCATTGATTGGGGATTTTAAAAAAAAAGATAAAAAAGTAGAAAATTTTCAGGCTTTTACAAAATTTGTTCCAAATCCAGGTCCAATGAGTAATAGTATTGTTACGCACTATATTGAAGAATCATTAAAAAAAATGAATGTTGAGTGTATTGATCTACTTCAATTTCATTGGTGGGATTATCAAAATTCAAGTTATATTGATGCATTACAGCATTTATCAAAATTACAAAATGAAGGAAAAATCAAACATTTAGGACTAACAAATTTTGATACTGAAAGAATTAAAATTATTATTGAAAATGGTTTTAAAATAATATCAAATCAAGTTCAATATTCCATTTTAGATCAAAGACCAGAAAAGATTATGGTTCCATTTTTTATCAAACATGGAATTCAAATTCTCACATATGGTACATTGTTAGGAGGATTTTTTTCAGAAAAATATCTCAATACTGATGAACCAACTAGAGGAGATCTAACTACAGCAAGTTTACAAAAATACAAAAATATGATTGATGTATGGGGCGGATGGCAGTTATTTCAAGAATTACTTCAAATCTTAAACGATATAGCAAAAAAACATAATTGTAGTATTGCAAACATTGCTACAAGGTTTATTCTAGATAAGCCACAAGTTGCAGGAGTAATAATTGGAGCAAGACTAGGAATTATAAATCACAGAGAAAATAACAGTAGAGTTTTTGAATTAAAATTAGATCAAGAAGATATTTCATCAATATCTACAATTACTTCAAAATCAAATGATTTGTTTGATGTAATAGGAGATTGTGGAAGTGAATATAGATAAAAAATATGGAAATTAAAATTGGATGTACTGGATGGAGTTATCAAGGATGGTCGGGAACTTTTTATCCAAAAAATCTTAAAAGTTCTGATTGGTTAAAATATTATTCACAAATTTTTAGTATTACTGAAATTAATTCTACATTTTATAAAATACCATCACAAGAAATCGTTAGAAAGTGGAATGCAGATACTCCAAGACATTTTAAATTTACAGCAAAATTTCCATCAATAATTACACATGAAAAAAAATTAGAGAGAGTAAATTCAGAGATTTTTTCATTTTTATCATCACTTATACCAATTCATGAAAAAGTTTCAGCACTAGTATTACAATTACCACCATCATTAACATTTAATGAAGCAAAACCAAGATTAGAAGAACTATTTGATATTTTACCTAATGATTTTTTGTATCCAATTGAAGGAAGACATGAATCATGGTTTTCAGAAGATGCATTGAAATATTTCAAACAAAAAAAACATTGTCTTGTTTGGAATATAATTAAAGGAGTAAATAACCCAATGCCAATAACATCAAATTATCTTTATGTTAGATTAATTGGGGATAGAAGTATTCCAGATAATCAATTTGGTAAAATTAGAAAAGATAAATCAGAATTAGTTAAAAATTGGGCACAAAAATTAGTTGAAATTTCAGATATTCCACTTGCGATGGTAATGGCTAATAATCATTTTGAAGGGTTTGGACCTGCAACGGCCAATTCTTTAGGAAAAAATTTAGGTATGCGAGAATTAGTTTGGGAAGAAGAAAAACAAAAAACATTAGGAAATTTTTAAACTAATTAAATTATTTAGTAAGACCAATTGCTTCACCAAAATAATATCCGGATAGTATAGTAATTGAAGACCAAATACAAGAACCAATAAATGTAAACAGAAGGAATTTAGAAATTTTCATTTTTAATAATCCTGCAGGTACTGAAATCATTTCTCTCATTACTGGGACAAGTCTTCCAATCAAAACTGCTTTGTCACCATATTTTTCAAACCATATTTCTACTCGTTCCAATTTTTTTTCAGTAATTCTAAAATTTTTTAAATATCGAAGTAAAACAGTTCGTCCAAGTTTTAATGCAATTAAATAAATTATAGATGTTCCAATTGTAGCACCAATTCCACCAAGAATAATCATAGGAATTACACCTAATAACGAAATTCCATGTTGTGATGCCAGAAATCCAGCTGTTGGAAATACGGCAAGAGTAGGAATTGGAGGTATGACAGTTTCAATTAATGCTGCAAGAAATATTCCCTCATAGAGATGTTCACCTAAAAAATCTGCAATAAATATAAGAAATGAATCAAATGGTTCCATTTCTTTTTTACAAAGAAATCTTACTAAATTACTTTACGAGAGATAGGTTAAACAAATTACTTCATTTTATGCCTAGATATTAGAAATGGGGAAATATTTTAAAAATGAAATAGGGTACTCTAACTCCAAACTTTTTCTTTGAATGTCCATCTTTTATTTAACAAAAAGTTACCAAATGCTGCAACACCCACTGCTAGTACTAATGAAATTGGATATGATACATTCCATTGATCTACAAGATTGTAAACCATACCAAGTTGAACTAGCGCTCCAATAGAACTGAATCCAACAAATTTCCCATATTGAACAATAGTTCGTTTTGGAGAAAAGTCTCTATCTTCAAATGTCCAATACTTGTTTAGTAAAAAGTTACTAGAAATGGAGAATATTATGCCAAATGTAGTAGCATGAAGATACCACATATCAGAATTTGATGCAAAAATCATAGATGCAAGATAATTAATTGCTAAACCAGTTGCTCCAACAGTAAAAAACCGTGCAGCCTTTGAAAGAAACTTAACAGATGTTCGTTTTTCATCTTTTTCAACTGTTCTTCCATATTTGTATAATTTCCAAACAGACTTGAAATAATCAAAAATAGTTGAAGCGTCAAGTTTACTAGAACCTAATTCTCTATCAACGAAGGTGTAAGGTACTTCTTCTATTTTAACACCTTTTGTTTTTACTAAAATTTCTAATAACATTTTGTAACCAAGTGCATCAAATTTTAATCCATCAAGAATATTTTTTTTAAAAGCAAAAAATCCAGACATTGGATCATGTGATTCTATTCCTAATCCTTTTTTTGCAATTAACGTTGCAATTTTACTCATTAATTTTCTTTTTATTGGCCAACCTTGAATTGAACCGCCATTCACATATCTTGAAGCAATTGCAATATCACATCTAGTTTGTTTAATTGCATCAACTAACTTGGGAATGATATTGGGAGGGTGTGAAAAATCACTATCCATAACAACAATTGTATTTGCAGAAGATTCTTGAATTCCATTAAGGATTGCAGAACTTAAGCCATTTTTTGCTTTTCGTTTAATTACATTAATTGTATGACTTGATTTTTCTTTAATTGAGTGAAAATAATCTTCAGCAATTTTTGCAGTGTTATCAGGAGAATTATCATCTACAACAATGGTCTCAAGTTTTAGATTGGATGGAAAAGATTTCTTAATGTGATCTAATATTCCACGAATATTTTTAGATTCATTATAAGTTGGTAAAATAATTGAAATTTCAGCAGTATTCAATATGACTAATCTTTTGAAATTGAATTAAAATGTTTAATGTAAAAAATTTCACTTTTTGAGCATCATTAGTCACAATTTGTTAAATTCTACATAATTCGGTTAATCTAGAATCAAGGTTTTAAGAATACTTTCAGAGTATTAGGTTTTTTTGCATGAATAATTGCATCTTCAAATTTTTCTAAAGAATAAGTAGAATCAATCATAGAATCAACAGAAATAACTCCGGATGCAAGTGCATCAATAGCAGGTTTGAATAACCCACATCTAGAACCAATTAAGGTAATTTCATTTATTATAGTTGGAGTCAAATCAAGATTTTCTCTAGATGCAATAGTTGATTTTAAAATTACAATTCCACGAGGTTTAACAAGTTTCATAGTATCTACAAAACCAGAATTACTACCAGTAGCTTCAACTACTAGATCAAATAATTGTTCATCTGTAGATTCGATTCCAATTTTTATTTTAATACCAGATTGAACTAGTCCCTCAAGTTTACTTTCATGTTTACCAAAACATGTAATGTTTGAGCATGTTAATTTTATAACTTGAATGATTAGTTGAGCTAATCTTCCATCACCCACTACTGCAACATTCCATTCAGGTTTTAGAGATACTTGTTCATTAATTTCAAAAGCAGCAGCTAAAGGTTCTACAAATACTGCTTGTTCATCATTAATTGAATCAGGAATTATATGTAAATTTTTTTCGGGTAATGAAAGAAATTCAGCAAAAGCACCATTTCGTTTTAAAATACCAAGTACAGTTCTTGATGGGCAATGTCTTTCCATTCTATTCATACATGAATCACATTTACCACATCCAGCATTAATTTCACCTACGACTCGTTTACCAATCATCAAATGATTTCTAGATTTTTCTACAGTTCCAACAAATTCATGACCTAAAATTCCATCATATTCCATATATCCATCTAATATTTCTAAATCAGTTCCACAAATACCAGCAAGATTTACTCTAACTAGTGTCTCATCAGATTGTGGATCTGGAAAATTTTTATCTAAAATAATTTGTTTACCATCAAAATAGGTAGCTTTCATAAAATAACATTAATTTATTCTAATTTTAAAATATTGTAATTATTTATCTAATTAAATTCAAAATATACCACCTAAATTAATAATTAGAGAAATTTAAAAATATTATTGAGTTACAGATTTCTAGATCATGCTACAGATGCAATAATTGAAGTTGAAGCAAAGGATCTAAAAGAAGCATTTGCAGTTACAGCAGATGCAGTGATTAATCTAACACTGGATCAAGATAAAGTTGAAGAAAAACAAACTAAAGAATTTTTAGCTCAAGGAAAAGATCTACATTATCTTCTTTTTAGTTGGTTAGAAGAAATTCCATTTATTCTAATTACCGAAGGATTTGCAATTAAAAGAATAGAATTTGATATTGAAAAAAAAGATATCTATAAAATTAACGCAAAAGCATTTGGAGAAAATCTTGATTTAAAAAAACATAATTTCAAAGTAGAGATAAAAGCACCTACATTTTATGATATGGAGATTAGGAACGAAAATAGAGTTTACATGAGATTTTTACTTGACTTGTAAGTTTTGTGAATAATTATTAGCCATAAAGAATAAAAAATTATGTTCATTTTTTAAAAATAAATAATTTAATACAAAATATGCAAATAAAATTAGTCATAATTGGAATATTATCATTATTTTTGGTAATGTTAGCACCAGTTTATGCAGATGTAACTGAAATTTCAATTGAAAAAAAATTCTACACTATTGATGAAAAAATTGTATTTGTAGGAAATGAAGATGAAGGGAACAAAATGATCAACATAGTCATGACAAATCCCAATGGAAAAGAAAGTTATCTTGTAGGGACAATATCAAATTCACTAGGAATTTTTCAAACAATACCAAAAAGTGTAAATGATATTTTTTCAGCAGTTGGATCTTATCAATTTACAGCATTTACTGTTCAAAAAGATAATGGAATAACAATGGTTCTCGAATATGATGGAAATAGAGTTTTACAACCTACAAAATCTATATTACAATTAAATTCAATTAAAGATAAAATTATTGAAGTTGAAAAAACAATTACGTTTGTGGCAAGTATTAATGATGATTCAATTACAGAAGTAGTTTATAGTTTAGAAAATGCACCTACAGGTGCAACAATTGATTCTATCACTGGACAATTTGTTTGGACTCCATCAAAATCACATGGAAGTTTTAAAGATGTAAGTTATGATTTGGATATTGTAGTTAATGGTGAAGGACAAGAGGATAGAGAAAACATTACAATTATTGTAAAAAAGGCATATGATGAACCAGTAATAGAGGTAGAACCAGTAATAGAGGTAGAACCAGTAATAGAGGTAGAACCAGTAATAGAGGCAAGGATAGAAGAAAACAAATCTACAGTTGCTTTATTTGTAGATGAAACAAAAGATCCACAAAATTATGTAGACAGATACAATAATGAAATAACATACAAAGAATGGTTTGATGATAATTATTCACAATATTCTTCAATTTATGAAGCAGTTGGATTAGAAGAACCAGAATTTGGAATTTGTGGAGAAGGAACAAAATTAATTGATGGTGTTTGCACAATAATTCAAAAAGTTAGTCAAAAACCATGGTGGCAATTTTGGTAATACAACATTTAGGGTAGCTTTTAATCACAATACTTTGTGAAAAGTAACATGAGAACATTATCTAAAAATCTTCGAATTTGTGGAGAATGTGGAATAGTATACACATCTGTAAGTTTTACAAAATACATTGATCAATGTCCAATGTGTAAATCAAGAAGATTTGAGAAAGTTGAAATTAAAACAACAAATGAATAATTTTTCAACATAGATTTTTTAATAGACAGTATTTTTGTTCCATATTGGCTGAAGATCCAGAAATTGCAAAAATCATGCAAAAAAAATTAGATGCAATGATTAATCAAAAATCACAGCCAAAAATTGAACCTGGAATTATTGATTTAAACGATTCAAATTTTGAACAAACAATTTCAGCAGAAAATCTAACGTTGGTGGATTTTTGGGCAGAATGGTGTGGTCCTTGTAAATCAATGCATCCAATATTTGAAAGTCTTGCAAAACAATATCCAAATGTAAAATTTGCAAGAGTTAATGTTGATCAAAATCAAAATATATCAAGAAAGTTTGCAGTTCAATCAATTCCAACATTTATCATGTTCAAATCAGGTAAAATTATAGATAAAATGATGGGGGCAGTTGGTGCACCTGGAATTAATATGATTTGTAAAAAACATTCAAATTAGTAACCGTACATAGGTTCTATTTCTCTTTGAATTCTAACTATTTCATTAAAAATTTCTTGTTCTTCACTATTTAATTTATGTAAAAATCTATTTAGTATTTTTTTTGCTTCAGGTGAAGGTGGAAATGTATAGTATACATCTTCTTCAAAGATTTGTCTACCTATTGTAACATCTTTAACAGAACATGCAACCTCATCACCTGCTTTTGCAGAAGATACAGTTTTTTTATCTAATTGAAGTTGATGAATATATCCTACTTTTCTTCCGGTCATATTCATAAATGGAATTTTGTGTTTTAGATTTCCAACATCAATACGTACACCAAAAACTGCAGGATCATTGTTACGAAATACCATTCCTTTCATAAATGTAAATTTTGAAATTGGTGTTAACTCTGCAAACATTGCATCATCTTCATTTGCAGAATCCTCTTCCACCCAAGCATTGTAATTATCAATTAAGCTGTAAATTACTTTATCCTCAAATAATTTGATATGACTTGTTTCTGATTCTTCTTGTGCATCAGGTAATACCTTAACATTAAATGCCAAAACAATTCCAAGATGTCTATCGTTTTCTTTGATAGCTTTTGCTTCAATTATATCTCGTCTATTTACTGGTCCAATGTCTGCTTTTGCTACTGGAACTTGAGAACGCTTTAACATTTCAACTATAGCCTCAAGTGAGCCTATTGTATCACATTTTAAAATAATACCATTAGTTTCTGTATCAATAAACATAGATTGCATTTCAGATTCTATGAGTTTAGTAAATTTTTCAATCTCCTCATCATTTTTTGCAACATAAAGAGTACTTCCTGGAAGAACACCTTCAAGATCAGGAGATGCAATTTTGAGACCAGCGGCGGCATCTACTTGAGAAACTGGTTTGAATTTATCTCGAGGATCTCGCATTTCATCAAGAGGTTTTGGTAAAAGTAATGCTTTAGGTTTTGTAACTATGACACCATCACGTTTTGCAACAACAATACTATTTTCTTTTTTAATAGTTCCATCAATCAATATAACATTGGCAGTTTGTCCTAGTCCCACTTCATCTTTCACTTCAAGTACAATTCCACGTGGTTCTTTTTCTTCTTGATCCAATCTTTTTTTCAAGTATTGTTGAGTTAATCCAACTAAAACACTAAGTAATTCAGGAATTCCAACTCCTGAGCGTGCAGAAATTGGAACTATAGCAATTTCGGATTTAAAGTCCTCAATACGGTAAAATGCTTCTGATTTGTATCCTAAAATAGATAATGTACCCACAACATCATAGAGTTTTTGATCTAAATCAGTTTGTATAGATGCATCTTGTTCCTTAATTGCTTGTGAAATAAATTTAGTTTCAGATTTTCGCCATCCAGAAATTTGATCACATTTGTTTAATGCAATTACAAATGGAACTTTTCTACTTTGTAAAATTTTTAAACTTTCATTTGTTTGTGGTTGAAATCCACGATTAACATCAACTACCAATATTGCAATATCAGCAGCTGAACCACCTCGAGAACGAAGATTAGTAAACACTTCGTGTCCAGGAGTATCAATAACTAAAAGTCCAGGAACTTTGTGTTCTGATTGTTCTAATTTTTTGTATAATGGACCACACATTTCTTTGATAGTATCAGACGGAAGAAAACTTGCACCAATATGTTGAGTAATTCCACCTGCTTCTCTACCTTGTACACCAGTTCCACGAATTCTATCTAACAGAGATGTTTTTCCAGAGTCTACGTGACCAAGAACTGCCACTATGGGCTGACGGATTTGCAAATTAAATCACTCAAATGCAACACGGGATTCATGATCAAAACTTTCTTGAGAATCTGATGCATGAATAATATTTTCACTAAATCCTAATCCAAAATCACCTCTAATTGAACCAGGGTCTGCTTCAAAGGATTTTGTAGCTCCAATCATAATTCTGGTAGTTGCTATTGCATTATTTCCTTCGATAATAGCTGCCACAACAGGTCCTGAAGTGATAAATGATGTTAGTTCACCAAAGAAGGGTTTATCCTTATGAACACCATAGAAATTTTCTGCTTGTGGTTGAGTAAATGTAAACATCTTTAATTTCAAAAGTTTGAATCCTTTTCTTTCAAATCTAGATACAACTTCTCCAACAAGATTTCTAGCTACAGCATCAGGTTTTACAATGAATAACGATTGTTCAGTCAATTCTAATTCTTTCTAATTCCGCCTTTGACATGCTTTTTGGTCCACTTTAATTTTCTTGGATCACGTTTTAGAACTAGAGCATTTTTTTTACATTTTGCTGAACAAAACCACAAAACGGTTCCATCATTTTTAGCAAACATTGTACCAGAACCTTTAGCTACGGGTCTGTCACAAAAACTGCATGGTTTAACTAAAAGACTCATTCATAATCACCTATTTGATTTTCTTTGCTTCCCGTTCTGTTTCTCTTAACATTAAAATTTCATTCACTCTAACAGAACCTTTTACATTTCTAGTAAGAATTCTTCCTTTATCCTTACCAGTAAGAACTTTAACCCTAACTTGAATAACTTCACCGGCAATGCCAGTTCTACCTACAATTTGAATAATTTCAGATTCTACTACTTCTTCAGTTGCACTCATTGTTCAGTCTTACCGCCTTTAAGATCAGCAATTTTAGTTGTAACTTGGTCGACGATATGTTGTGCATCGCCAGCGTCCAAAATTGCTGCAGCGGCTGAAGTAATATCAATACCTAATGATTTGCCTAATTCTCCTTTACTTGGAACAAATGCATATGCTGCACCTTGTTCCTCACATAGAATTGGAAGATGTGCTACTACCTCTGGTGGTTCAACATCTTCAGCAATTATAATTAATTTACTAGTACCACGTTCAATAGCCTTTGTTGCTTCGTTAGTTCCTTTCTTAACTTTACCACTAGTTGATGCAACTCTAACGGCTTCTAAGATAGGACTTACCAAGTCTTCTGGTGTTTCAAATTTTACGTAATAGGCTTTTCCCATAGTAATATCGAATCCTGTGTTTGGTATTAAAAGTGTTATCTGGAAATGATAGACTTTACTTTTTGAAGAAATTCAATCATTAAAGCATCTAATTTCTCTTGATTTTCAGATTCAGCATAAATTCTAATGATCGGTTCAGTACCACTAGGTCTAATCATCACCCAATTTTGAGAGTCAAAAATAATTTTAATACCATCAGAAATATCAGATCCTGGAAATTCTTCTTTTAGTGAAGAAATTATTTTATCAACATCATCAGATGAACATTGCATTTTATCTTTTGTAGTAAAAGAAGAAGGTAATTTTGAAATCTCATCAGATAAAGAATTGTTAATGTTTGCCAAAAAATCAAGCATTAATGCTAAACTCATACAACCATCACGAACTTGATTATGGGTTCCAAACATGAATCCACCATTTTCTTCAAATCCTATTAAGGCATTAGTTGAAATCATTTTTCTTGAAACTTCAACACTTCCTACTTTAGTACGAATAACTTTTGAATTATATTTTTCAGCTAAAACTTCAGTGTTTAACCCAGAATTCAAACAAGTAACAACTAAAGAATTGGGATTTTTATTTAAAATATGTTGAATGAGTATTAATGCAGATTTATCTCCAGTTAAAATATTTCCAAGATTATCACAAAAAATACTTCTATCGCCATCACCATCAAATGCAATTCCCAAATTAGCTTTATTTTCTATTACAGTTTTTGAAAGAACTGAAAGATTTTGAGGTGTTGGTTCAGAACCACGTCCCGGAAACATACCATCTATTGTTTCATTAACAAGAATTGTTTCACAGTTTGTTATTTTACAAAAGTCAGGTGCAGTAACAGCTTGTGCACCATTACCTAAATCCAAAACAACTTTGAAAGACTTTGATTCTATTAGTTTAGAATCAATTTGAGATATTATTCCTTTAAGATATGTTTCAATTGATCTGGTTTCTTCTCCAGTAATACCCCATTGTTCAGGATTTGTAATCCAACTTTTTTTAAAATAAATATCTTCAATGATTAATTCATCTTCACGTGAAATCTCAACTCCATCTTTTCCAGCAGGTTTGATTCCATTGTACTGTGGTGGGTTATGAGAAGCAGTAATCATAATTCCACCAGAATAACCAAGAGTCTTTACTGCAAATTCCAAACATGGTGTTGGAACAATTCCAGCAACATTACAATCAATACCTATTGAATTAAGAGTAGAAGTAATAATTTTGCAAATTATTGGACTTGATTCTCTTCCATCATAACCAATCAAAATAGGTCCTTTCTCAAAATAAGTTCCAAGGGCCAAGGTCATATCATGAACAAATTCTAATGTAAAATCTTCAGAAAATACTCCACGAATCCCATTAGTTCCAAAAAATTTTGCCATAAAGTTAGTCAATAATAGATAAATTTGTGTTTAATGGCTAGGTCGTTGCGGGAGTCGCCCAGCCTGGTCAAAGGCGTAGGGCTTAGGACCCTATCTCTTAGGAGTTCGTGGGTTCGAATCCCACCTCCCGCACCAGTTAATTTCTGTGAATGATTAATAATGAGAAAAGTTTCAGTATACAAAGTTATGAAAAAAACAGTAGTTGGAATTACAGTTGTAGGTAAAGATAGAGAAGGTATTGTAGCCACATTTACTAATTTTGCATTTTCAAAAGGCGGCAATATTGAAAAAGTAAATCAAAATGTAATCAAAAATCTTTTTGGAATGTATTTAGAAGTCTCATTTTCTAAAGAATTAGATGTAAAAGAATTTGATATTGAGATTCAAGATTTAGCAAAAAAAGAAAAAATGGATGTAAATACACATCATGAAACTAATTTAGAAAAAAATATTGCATTATTTGTAACAAAAGAACCACTTTGTCTTCAGACATTTATTGATAATAAAAAATTGCTCAAAGGAAAAATTTCAGTAATAATTGGTACAGAAAAATCATTAGAACCATTAGCAAAAAAAGCAAAAATTCCATTTATTATAATTGATGAAAAAAATCAAGTAAAAGCAGAAGAAGAAATTATTCAAATTTGTAAAAAATACAACATTGATTTAATTTCACTTGCAAGATATATGAGAATACTTAGTCCTAATTTTGTATGGAGGTATCCAAATAGAATTATTAACATTCATCCATCATTATTACCTGCATTTCCAGGCGCATCAGCATATGCTCAAGCTTATGAAAGAGGTACAAAGATTGTTGGTGTAACATCACATTACGTAACAGAAAATTTAGATCAAGGACCAATTATTTTTCAAGATTCTTTTAAAGTTGATCCAGATGACACTTTAGAAAAAATAAAAATAAAAGGACAGGAACTAGAAGCAGAGACATTACTTAAAGCAACAAAAATGCATTTAGAAAATAAATTAGAAGTTCGTTGGAGAAAAGTTCACATCAAATCAAAGTGAATTAAATGGTTGATATTAAAACTCAATTTGATCCAGTTCTGAGAAGTCTAATTAAAAATAAAAAACAAATTGCAATTATTCCAATTGGTTCAATTGAACAACATGGTCCACATTTACCAATTTCAACTGATTCAGATATTGTATCAGAAGTAGCAAAAAAATTAGCAGATAAAAAAGGATATTTTCTTCTTCCAACTATAACATATGGAATTTCATTTGAACATGCTCCATTTTTTAATCTAAGTATAAGAGAATCAACATTACGTACAATTCTAATAGATTTGTGCACATCATTGTTAGAAAACAATATCAAAACAATTTTCATAATTAATGGTCATCATGGAAATTTAAAATCAATAAAAAATATAGACGTAAAATTACAGAAAATTTTAAAAAATAAAATCAAAGTTATTGCATTATCATATTGGCATTTTATGAGTAGAGATTTTGATCATGCAGGATTTGTAGAAACATCTTTGATGTTAGCAATTTCAAAAAATGTTAAAATGAAATTAGCTAAAAAAGGATTGATCACAGATAAAATGACAAAACAAGAAATAACAAAAATTGGGAAATTAGCTAATCAATCATTTCCAAAAGCTACTAAGAATGGAATTTGGGGAGATCCCACAAAAGCAACAAAAAAAGAGGGTACAATCATTTTAACTGAAATAATAGAGAATTTATCAAAAAAGTGTCAAACTTACCTTACTGAAAGCCGATCATAGTCACACAATGATATTTTAATATAATCCCTTGATATTCAAGTCAATGAGTGATATAGATGTCCGTTGATATGGCAGTAAAAGTATTGGATGAGAGTATTAATCAAGTTGTATTGATTAAACTCAAAGGAAGTAAGACCATTAGAGGTACTCTTTTAGGTTTTGACCAACACATGAATCTGCTACTCGATTCTTCAGAGGAAATTCCTGCTGAAGGCGAGACAAAAAGCCTAGGTTCCATCGTAGTTAGAGGAGACAATGTAGTTATGATATCTCCTCCACCACCACAAAATTAGGTGATTTGGAATGGTAAAGGGCACAACTTCTATGGGTGGATTTACAAAAAAGAAAGTCCATATTAGATGTAGAAGATGTGGTAAAAATTCCCTTCACAAGCGTCATCACCAATGTGCAAGTTGTGGATTCCCAGAGGCTAAACGAAGAAAATATTCTTGGATTAAATGGTATACATAGATGCAAGAAATTGCTTTGGTTCTTAGTTCACTAGCAGGAATCGCAACAGCAGTTGCAGTAAGAAGAGCGCCAAAAAATAAAAATCAATTACTTAGTCTAGGTGCAAGTTCACATATTAAAAATCAAATTAATTCTTTAAAAATTGAAAAAGATATTCTAACAAAAACTATTTCAAGATTATATCAAACAGAAGATGAATTTTCTAAAATTCAAAAAAATAAACTATTACTAAAATATCAACATCAATTAGGAATTATTTTAGCTAAACTAGAAAAACTTGAACAAGCAAGTAAACATCCAGATTTAGGTCCAGTTGGAGATGGTTTGATTAGTTTGATGGATCAAAAATTATCAAAACTTGATGACAGGTTATATGAATTATCATCAAAAATGTCAAGTGGAAAAAGTCAAACGCCAAAAATTAAACAAGAAAAAGAAGAAATCAAACTACAAATTTCAAAATCAATCAAAGACACATTTAATTTTGAAAAACCAAAAGAGACAAAAATAGAACCAATTGTAATACCACCAACAAAATCAAAACAATCATTTGAATTAACAACACTAACCAATATTTCACGAATAGAACCAAAATTTCCATTATTTGAAAAAAAAGAGACAGAGAAAATTATTCAGCCAATGCCAAAACCAAAAGTAATTCAAACAGAGGTAATTAAACCAAAAGAGGAAATTATTCAGCCAAAAATAGAAGATAAAGTAGAAATTATTCAGCTAATGCCAAAACCAGTAGTCTCATTTGAAAATAAACCGGATTTACAAAAAGAAGTTGCAAAAATAGCAGAGAACAAATCACTTGTAGAACAAAAACCAAAAGTATCAACAATAGATGATGATTTTGATGATGGTACAGATGAATTAGATAAAATCAAGGGCGATATCATGAGAGTGTTATCAAAACTTGATCAAGCAGAGGTAGAGTAATTGTCTTACGATGATTCCATGGAGTCATTATCAAATGATGCATTGAAATTAATTAAAGACAATCAAGTAATTGGACTAGGTAGTGGTAGAGCAGCAACTGCATTAGTCAAATCACTTGCAAAATTAATCAAATTAAAAAATTACAATATCAAAGGTATTCCAACATCATTACAAATTAAATTAGTTGCAGAGAAAGCAGGTATTCCATTAGTGGAATCAGATCAAGTTAATCATATCGACATTGTATTTGATGGGGCAGATCAAATTGATTCACAAAAATATGTAATCAAAGGTGGTGGAGGTGCATTATTACGAGAAAATATTTTGTTTAGTCTTGCAAAAAAAGTAGTTGTAATGGCAGATAAAACAAAATTTGTTAAAAATTTTACAAGAACCGTACCAATAGAAATACATCCATTAGCAAGAAATTCAGTAACTAATTCAATTAAAAAATTAGGTGGTGAATCCAAAATACGCTCTTTAGATAGAGGTTATCCATTTTTTACAGAAAATGGGAACATAATTTTAGATTGCAACTTTGGAGTAATAACTAATCCAAAAATATTAACACAAAAAATCAAACAAACAACAGGTGTTTTAGAATCAGGTATTTTTCTAAGAAAACCAGATATTATTTACAAAGCTAAAACAAATGGAAAATTTGAAATTATTTAGAAATTACAGTTCGGGAAACATGTTTACCATGACCAAGTTTACCAATTACTTCAAAATTATCAGCAACTAATTCTCCCCTTACAATAGTTTTAACAGGCCAACCTTTCAAATTTCTTCCCTCATATACAATATAATCAGAATATCCTCCAAACAATTCAGAAGTTACTTTCTTCTCTTTTTTCAAATCAATCATAGTTATATCAGCATCAGAATTTTTTGCAAGTGTTCCTTTTTGTGGGTACATACCAAAAATTTGAGCAGCGTTTTGACTAGTAAATTTGACAAACTGTTCAAGAGTAATTCTATTTTGATTTATTCCATCATTAAGTAATATTGGTAATGAAGTGCCAATTCCAGGAAAACCAGCTAATGCACCCCAAACATCATCACCATCTAACTTGAGTTTTAGCTGATTAGCAACATGATCTGTTCCTATGGTGTCAATTTGATTATTAGATAATGCATTCCAAACTGCAATTTGATCATTTTCTGTTCGTATTGGAGGCATAACTTTTGCAAGATAACCATTTTGTTTTTCATAAGATAATGTAAGATAGTGAGGACATGTTTCTACAAAAATTCTTGTGCCAAGTTTTTTTTCTTCTTCAATTTGTAATAATGCACGTTCTGAACCAATATGGACAAAATAAATTACACAATCATAATCTCGTCCAAACTTACATACTGTTTTAATTGCTTTTGCTTCAAATTCAGGAGAACGACTTGATGACCATGCAGATAATCCATCTTGGTTTTTTTCTTTTGCTTTTTTAATTCCACATCCACATGATTCATAATCTTCAGCATGGACAAGTACAGGACAATTAAGTTGTGCTGCATTTTTTACAATTTTTTCAACAAGTTCATCTGTAACATTTACTTTGGATGCTACAAGACTAGAAGAGTTTGGCGACATATCCATATACACATGACCTACTTCACCACCTAGATTCATGTAAATTTTAAAAGATGTAATTCCTTTATCAATACAAAAATTCATTTCATTAACTTGTTGTTCATTAAAAATAGAAGCATGTATGGCATAATCTACATAATGATACTCGGATGCAGTTTGGAGTTGAGGTTGTAAAGAATTTGTAAAAGGTTTTTCCAATCTAAGCATTCTCATCATAGTTGTAACTCCACCTATTGCTGCAGCATGAGATTCAGTTTTTGCAGCTTCATTAATTGGTGAATAAACTCCATAGTGAACATGAGTATCAATTGCACCAGGAATTGAAATTAATCCATTTCCATTAATTTTATGATCACATGCAGGAATGTCATTAGTAAATCCTACAATTTTTCCGTCATCAATTACAATATTTTTATCAATTTTTCCAGTTGGAAGTATAATATGTGAATCAACAATCACAGTATCATACGTCATCTAGAAATTTTGTGTTGTAGAGTCTATTATGCGTTGAGGAATACGCTTAAGTTGATTATATCTAAAGAAAAATTATGGATGATTCAGAAATAGCAAAACGTGACCATCAGAGAAATAAATCTGAAATTGTTAAACTAGTAAAAGAAATGTTTAATCTAAAAAAATGGGGAGATGAGCAATATAAGAAAAAACTACAAGAATTGGTTGTAAAAGATGAAGAACTAGTTCAAGACGTTATTAAAAAAATCAAGTTGCAAAGAGAATTACAATAGCACAAGCAGCACAATTAATGAAAAAATGAATAAAAGCAGGATTTGGAGAGGTATTTTGAGGGCCGGTGGTTTAGGGGTATAATGCTTCGTTCGCAACGAAGATGTCGAGGGTTCGATTCCCTCCCGGTCCATTTAACCAGAAACTATTATACATAAATGAAAAATACGGTCATTATGGAAGTTTTTGACGGTAAACAAGCAGCACAAGACTATATGTCAAAACATACATTAGCATTCTCTACTCCGGAATTAACTCTAATGAGATTTGCATTTTGGATGGGGGATTCAGTTCCAGATCCAAAAAATGAGGGGGAAGGAATTCCAAGAATGATGACATATTTGACAGAACAAGATTTTGCACCAGTCTTAATTGATGATGAAACATATCAACCATCAGGTGCAGTAAAAAGTTCAGCTTTTGTCGGAAACGCATACAATGAAGTAAAAGTTGATGGAAAGTTTTGTTCTGAATGTGGTACTAGTCTTTCAATGACAGCAAAGTTTTGTCCTGAATGTGGTACAACACAAGAATAAAAAAATTATATTTTTAATTTTATGCTCTAGCTCCACACTTTGTGCAGAATTTTGAGTTTGGTCGTAATGCAACACCACATGAAGAACAGCCATTAGGATTTTGTGGTGCAGTTTGTTGTGGAGCAACTTGTCGTGGCATTAAAGATGGATCAGGAGAAGGTAAAGTTCCAACATCTCCAAATGATTCTTGTGCAGATACAATTCCTGGTGGACCTCCACCTACTGGGTTATCTGCAGTTCCTGCTCTTGGGGGTGGATTCATTCCACCTGCCATTCCAGGTTGACCCATTCCAGGCATCAATCCAGGAGATTGTGTATTTCCAGGACCTCCAGAACCTACTGATTTTTTTAATTCAAATATTACTTTGATAGCTAGAAATTCTAATGCAGAATATGCAACTGTATAATCACCCAATTTTTGAAAGAATTCTTTGTCACTGAGTTGACCTTTTTTGTACATGTTGTTAGTATCTAAAAATGATTCATAGTATCCTTGAGATTCATCAAACAAACTCTGTAGTTTATCAAAAAGCATACCAAGTGTATCAACTTCTCCAAAAGACATAATCTCACTCAATTTTTGGAATATTAATTACTTTAGAATGAAAAATTAAAAAAATAAATTTTGTTAGGTAACTATGCAAGTGCTCTATCAATCATACTTTGATATGATTCTTTAGAAGCTGCACCTACTTGTTGACTGACTATTTCACCTTTGTTAAGGAGGATTAAGGTTGGAATACTAAAGACATTGTATTTTGAAGCCAATTCATTAGCCTCATCAACATTAACCTTGACAAATTTTACTTTGCCATCATAGTCATTTGCCAGTTCTTCAACTACTGGACCTACCATTCTACATGGACCACACCATTCGGCCCAAAAGTCTACAAATACAGGAATGTCAGAATTTATGACATCTACTTCCCAAGACTTGGTATCTGAAATTTGAGTAACTCCCATTATACTTTTGAGACATCAATCACACCTAAAAATGTTAATCAAATTCTAGATCTTTATTTTTTCTAGAAAAACTAAATTTGATATATACTTAAATGACGTTTTGATAAAACCCAATTATGAGTTCAGAACTTAGATTAAAAAAATTGAGAGGTTCTGGAGGTTACATAATGGCCACAGTTTCAGATGAACAACAAGTGAAAGGGAATTTAGGTGGTCCAGATTTATTTTTAGCACCAATAGGAAGATTAGATGCTGAAAAAATTACTAAACATTTTTGCAATACATGTGAAAAAGAATTTGAGGGTCCACCAAAAATAGAATTTGAAAATCCAAATGAGGAAGTGGCAGAAAATTTAGTTTTAGCAGAAAGAGGTCAATACATTTGTAATTCATGTAATGCTTCAATTGCAGAATATAGAGAATTTAAGAAACCAAATGAGGAAGTGGAAGTTGGAAGTGCAAAACCATTAGATGTTAACGCTACAACAGCACCTACAGTAGAAGCTACAACAGCACCTACAGTAGAAGCTACAACAGCACCTACAGTAGAAGCTACAACAGCACCTACAGTAGAAGCTACACAACCAAGTTCTGCTGCATCAGTTAGTTCAATTGAAGGAAGAATGGTGATAGATGAAAATGCAAACAAAGTTGGTACAGCAAAACAAGTTGGTATTGATGGTAATACACAATCAATGGTTTTAGTTGTCATTAAAAATGATGGAACAGAAGGAAGTATTCCTTGGGCTAGCATTAAAAAAGTTGGAGAAGTGATTCTATTAGGCAAACCTGAAGAAGTTACTGTTCAACCAGGAAAATGTTCAGAATGTGAATTTGTCAATAAAGAAGGTTCTAAATTTTGTGAAGAATGTGGAACAAAAATTTAGTTGTTAAAAAATTTAATGAAATAACAAGAGGATAAAATAATTGGCTAAAAAAGCAATTTCAAAAGGAGTTATCAAAGATATTGTTATTGTTGCAGTTGCAGTTTTAGTAATTTGGATAGGATTACAAGT
>Ga0207990_1000570_pt1 | contig 21147 bp, 22 predicted proteins | sample ETNtaG_8_FD_185780 | JGI IMG/M metagenome (GOLD analysis project Ga0207990, IMG submission 185780) | Marine microbial and viral communities from oxygen minimum zone, Eastern Pacific Ocean - ETNP201406SV75 (SPAdes) (version 2) | ecosystem: Environmental > Aquatic > Marine > Oceanic ...
TGCATTGTTCCATATTTATTAATATGTCTTATTGCTTCATCTGAATTTTTAACACATTTTACCGAAACAATTGCTGATAAATATTCTTTAGACCAGTCTTTTTGTGTTGCTAAAATTATTTTTCCTTTATAAAATTTTTTTAAAAATTTGTCTCCAATAATTTTACAATTATTTTCTTCTAGTTTTTTTAAAATTGGATTGCAATATTTCTTTACAATTTTTTTATGAAGCAAAATTGTTTCTGTTGCACCACATATGCTAGTATTTCTTAATTTAGCATTATAAATAATATCAGTGGCCATTTTTAAGTTAGCTTGCCTGTCAACAAATGTATGGCAAATTCCTTCTAGATGACCAATAATTGTAACATTGGATATATCTTGGACTTTTTTTACTAAGTTTTTTCCACCTCTAGGAATAATAACATCTATTTGGTTATTCATTTTTGAAAGCATATAATCCACAAATTTTCTATTTGGATTGTTTATAAACTGAACATAATTGGGGTCGACTTTATTTAAAATTAAAGCTTTTCTAAATAATGTAGCCAAAATTTTATTTGTATTTAAAGCTTCAGAACCGCCTCTTAAAATTACAGCATTTCCAGACTTAAAACATAAACTTGAAACGTCTGATGTAACATTAGGTCTACTTTCATAAATTATTCCAATTACGCCAATTGGAATTGATACTCTTTTAATTATTAATCCGTTAGGTCTTTTCCATTTTTCTAAAATATTATCAATTGGATCTTTTAAATTGATAATATTATTAATGACATTTTTTACTGAATTTAATTTTGTATAATTTAGTCTTAGTCTATCGATTAAATTATTCTTTAATTTTTTTTTTAGGGCAAATTTTATATCTTTTTTATTTGCTTTAATTATTGAATTTTTATTATTTTCAATTAATGAAATATACTTTTGAAGAACTTTGTTTTTAGTTTTGCTATCAATTTTATTAATAACGGCATTTTTAGCTTTTTGTCCTATTAAATTCATATATTTGGTCATACTATATTTCTACCATATCATCTTTGTGAACCACTTCTGACTTTGAAATATACCCCAACAAGTCCTGAATTTTATTAGAGTGATGGCCCATAATTTTTGAAACCTCATCTGAAGAAAAAGAACTTAATCCTCTTGCAAATTCTTTATAGTCTTTATCTATAATTTTAATATGATCACCTTTATTAAATTTACCCAAAACTTTTTTAATTCCAGCAGCTAATAGACTTTTACCTTTGGTTAGTGCTTCCTTAGCGCCATCATCAATTATTAGCTGACCCTTTGGTGAAATAGAGCTGATTATCCATTTTTTTCTAGCATCAAGTTTAGAAATTTTGGGCAAAAACCATGTACAATTATTTTTTTCAATAATTTTTTTAATCGGTCGTAATGGCAAACCATTAGCAATGGCCATAATACACCCTGACAGTTGACAGATTTTTGCTGCATCAATTTTTGTTTTCATGCCACCGGTTCCATGTTCGCCAACACTTTTAGTTGAAATTTGTTCAATATTTTTATCTATGTTTTTTATCTCTTTTATAAGCTCTGCATTTTTATTTATTTTTGGATTTGTTGTATATAGACCTTCCACGTCAGAAAGTAATATTAAAGCGTCTGCCGCTGATATTTGAGCTACTCTTGAAGCAAGTCTATCATTATCTCCATATTTAATTTCAGAAGTAGCGATGCTATCGTTTTCATTTACGATTGGGACAAAGTTTAATTGAAATAAATTTTCGAAAGTTCTTTTAGCATTTAATGCTCTTCTTCTTTGTTCGGTATCTTCTAACGTTAGTAAAATCTGAGATATATTGATTTTATTTTTTAAAAAAGTCTCTGTGAATAGATTTATTAACTCTATTTGTCCAATGGATGCAACTGCTTGACTTTTGTCTAATTTAAGATTTCTTTTACTTAAATTTAATTTTTTACAACCCATGGCTATTGCACCAGAACTTACAATAATGATTCTTTTATTTTGATTTAGTAAGTCTTTAATATCTTTAGAAAATTCAGATAACCATTTTTTTCTAATTTTTTTATTTTCATCAATTAATAAAGATGATCCTATTTTAATTACAATTATTTTTGAATTTTTAAGATACATACTTAAGTAGTTCAGCTTTAACTTTTGATATAGAATTTTTTTCAAGAGTTGATAAAACTAGCACTTCACAATTCTTGTTTTTGGAAAAACTCTTAATAATTTCATTTACTTTTTTTTTCTCTAATAAATCAACTTTATTAAGAACAATAATTTCTTTTTTATCTAAAAGATCTTTACTGTAGTTAGCCATTTCTTTTTTTACTTGATCATATGAGTAATTTAAATCTTTTTCTGTTATATCAATCATATGAAGTAGAGCCTTACATCTTTCAATATGTTTTAAAAATTTAATTCCTAATCCAACACCTGTATGAGCCCCCTCAATTAAACCAGGTATATCAGCAAGAGTAATCTCCTTATCATCGTAAGTTGCAACTCCTAAATTAGGATTAATAGTTGTAAATTTGTAATTTGCAATTTTTGGAGTAGCATTTGTAATTGCTGCAAGCAAACTTGATTTACCCGCATTAGGCAGACCAATAATTCCAATGTCTGCAATTGTTTTTAGTTGTAACCATATCCAATATTCTTCTCCAATTTTTCCACTAGTAAATTTCCTTGGTGCTCGATTAGTTGAACTTTTAAAATTAGTGTTACCTAGTCCACCACTTCCACCGATAGCTACAACAAACTCTTCTTTTTCATTTTTAAAATCAAATAGTAATGTTTTGTTATCTTCTTCTAAAACTTGAGTTCCTATTGGAACTTTTAAATATAAATCTTTTCCACCTCTACCAGTTTTATTTTTGTTAATTCCATTTTGACCTCTTTCAGCCTTGAAATGCTGCGTATATCTATAATCAATTAGAGTATTTAAATTTCTTTCAGCTTTTAAAATTATTGAAGCACCTTTGCCGCCATCTCCGCCATCTGGACCACCAAATTCAACAAATTTTTCTCTTCGCATACTGGCGGAGCCTGAGCCACCATCACCTGCTTTTACAAATATTTTTACTTGATCTAAGAACTTCATAATACAACTCTGTTTAATTTTTTGTTGTATTGATTAATTGGGTTTTACTGAAACAAATGTTCTGTCTGATTTACTTTTTTTAAATTCAACATGTCCCTTTACTAATGAAAAAATTGAATGATCTCTACCCATTTTAACGTGCTCTCCAGGAAAAATTTTTGTTCCTCTTTGTCTAACGATTATATTCCCAGGATTAACAAACTGACCACCATATTTTTTTACTCCAAGTCTTCGACCTGCGCTATCACGTCCGTTTCTCGATGATCCACCAGCTTTTTTTGTTGCCATAATAATTACCTAAAGTTATTTTATTTTAGCTTTAGTTTTTTTTTCTACTTTTTTTATTTCTTTTTTTTCTACTTTTTTTATTTCTTTTTTTTCTACTTTTTTAGCTTCCGCTAAGACACTACCATCTTTTGAAAAAATTTTTTTTATTTTAATAAGTGAATAAAGTTGTCTATGTCCATTTTTTCTTCTAGAATTTTTTCTTCGTCTTTTCTTAAATATTAAGACTGTTCTATTTTTTCCATTTTTTACTAATTCTGCTTCTACTTTGGCACCTTTTACAAGTGGAGATCCAACTTCCATATTTTTATCATCTCCGTAAGCTAAAATTTCATTAAATTCTATTTTGTTTTCAGGCTTTAAATTTTTTAGCTGTTCAATTTTAAGAATTTCACTAGCCTTAACTTTATATTGTTTTCCACCTGTTTGAATTATTGCAAATGACATTGTATATCCTGATTTTTATATGGTGGAATATAGACGGAGGTTAATTATAGTCAAGCTGAATAACTTAGAAATTATCCTTTAAATCTCTTAATTTTGAAAAAGTTACAAGAGAAGAGCTATTGTTCATATTTAAATTAGTTTTAATCTTGTCATTGTTACTTCTCAAAAAAATATTATTTTTTAATTCCTCCTCTATAGTAGAGGGTATAGTTGGTTTGTTTTTTGCTAACTTTTCTTTTATTTCTTGAATTTTTTTTATTAAATTTTGGTTTTTACCGTCATAGGTAATGCAAAATTTTGAATTTTGTAATGTATATTCATGACCACAATAAATTTTAGTTTTGGGAGGTAATTTTTTTATCTTTTCTAATGAAGCGAACATTTGTTCGTAAGTTCCTTCAAAAATTCTTCCACAACCTAATGAAAATAGAGTATCACCAGTAAATAAATTATTTTCATTATAAAAATAAAAACAAATATGACCAAGAGTATGCCCAGGTATATGAATTACTTTTGCTTCAAAGTTATCTTGTTTCCAAATTTCACCGTCTTTTAGCATAATATCAATTTCAGGGATTCTTTCACAATCACCCTCAAACCCAACTATTTTTGCTTTATATTTTTTCTTTAATTCAGCATTTCCACCAACATGATCATAGTGATGATGAGTATTTAAAATGTAATTTAATTGTAAATTATTTTTTTCTAAAAAGTTTATGATTGGTTTCGACACACTAGGATCCACTACACAGGTATTTTTATTTTTTAGATCTATAATGATATAAGAATAATTATCCTTTAGACATGGAATGATTTCAATTTTCATTTTATTTTTGAATTAAAAATATTCCTAATTCAGAATAAAGGTTTTTTATATTTAAATTTATTTTATTAATTTGAGATGTTTTTTCACCATTTAAGGCAATTGATTTGTATAATTCAATATTTTTTTTAGAACAAAAATTATAAAAATCTTTAATTGTACACATATGTAGATTTGGAGTGTTATACCACTCATCTGGCAGATTTTTTGTTATTGGCATTGTACCTTTTAATAGCAAATGCAATCTAACTTTCCAATATCCAAAATTTGGAATTGTAACTATAGCTTTGTTTGCAACTTTCAATAGATCATCTATTACTTTTTCTGGATTGTAAAATGCTTGAAGTGTTTGGCTTAAAATTACATAATCGAAAGATAAATGTGGAAATTGTTGTAAATCTCTTTCTGCATTGCCTTCAATAACGGATAAACTTTTTGAAATACATAATTGAACATTGTTTTTTGAAATTTCTAAGCCTCTAGTATCTATATTTTTATTATCTTTTAAATGTTTCATCAATGTGCCATCTCCACATCCAACATCAAGCACTCTTTTATTATTCTCAATTAATTCTGAAATTATTTGAAACTCTTTTTTCATAAAATTATTAGTAGTTTGCTTCTATAAAATTTTTTACAGATTTTAAAAAATCAGGAACATCCAATAAAAATGAATCATGACCTTTATCGCTTGTAATTTCTATAAAACCTACATCTGCACCAGCTGCATTTAAAGCAATAACAATTTCTTTATTTTCAGGTGTTGGATATAGCCAATCAGATGTAAAAGAAATTATAAAAAATTTTACTTTACTACCTTTAAAGGCATCTGAAAGATTTCCCTTATATTGTTTTACTAAATCAAAATAATCCATTGCTCTAGTTATATAAAGATAGCTATTTGCATCAAACCGGTCCACAAATGCATTACCTTGATGTCTTAGGTAGCTTTCAATTTGAAAATCAGCATCAAAACTAAATTTTAAGTCATCTCTTTCTTGAAGTTTTCTACCAAATTTGTCTTCCAAACTTTTTTTTGAGAGATAAGTAATATGTGCTGCCATTCTTGCAACCGCTAAACCATTGTTTGGTGATGATCCTGTATCAAAATAATTCCCATTATTCCAATTGTTATCAGCCATTATTGCTTGCCTACCTAACTCATTAAGAGCGATATTCTGAGCCGAATGACTAGCAGTACTTGCTATTGGAATCGCAGTTTTAGTTCTATCTGGAAAATTAGCAACAAACTGTAAAACTTGCATTCCACCCATAGAACCACCGGTAACACTAAACAACTTGTCTATTTTAAAAAACTCTAACAAATTATATTGAGCATTAACCATGTCATTAATTGTAATAACTGGAAAATTTGTCCCAACCGTTTTATTAGTTATAGGATCAATACTATTAGGACCATATGATCCCATACATCCTCCAATTACATTTGCACATATTACGAAGAATTTATTTGTGTCAATCGCTTTATCAGGACCAACAGCATAAGACCACCAACCACTTTTATTAGTAATTGGATTAGTTCCACTTACAAACTGATCTCCACTTAAAGCATGAAAAACTAAAATTGCATTGTCCTTTTTTTCATTTAAGGAGCCATACGTTTCGTAGGCCAAATGATAATTATTTATAGTTTTTCCACAATCTAACTTAAGTGGTTTTTTTACAATTATTGTTTTAATATTTTCTTTAACATTCATAATATTACACCAGTGACGAATTGTGAGAAAAAAACTTTTTTAGCGGTTTTTTTTAAGCGCTCGCAATTCAGTTAAATCAGCGCGTTTTTTTTATACTAGAAGAGATTCTATATATCAATTTTTTTATAATTTCTATTAATTTCCTATAAAACTTGATTAATTTTTTTATAAAGATAGGTATAAATTAATAAAAAATGACTTTACTGAAATTTAACAAAATTAGCTTCGAATCCTATAAACCTGGAAAATCAAGATTATCCAGACTTAAGAATGTCATAAAAATGTCTGCAAATGAGTCGGCGTTAGGCGTAAGCCCAAAAGTAGGAAAAGAAATTAATAAGAAAATTAATTTTTCAAAATACCCTGATAGCAAATCAAATAACTTAAGGTTGAGCATTTCAAAAAAATTTAATTGTGAATTTGCAAAAATTATTTGTGGGGCTGGTTCAGATGAAATTATTCAAATTATTTGCCAGTTATTTTTAAAGCGAAAAGATGAAGTAATTGTGCCTCAATATAGTTTTTTAATGTACAGAATTTATTCAAAAATAGTTGGAGCTAAAGTATTATATGCAAAAGAAAATAATTTCAAAATATCTGTTTCTGAAATTTTAAATAAAGTATCAAAAAAAACTAAAATCGTTTTTTTAGCAAACCCTAATAATCCAACAGGAACTTATTTAAAAAAAAATGAATTATTGGAATTAAGAAAAAAACTTAGAAGTAATGTTCTATTAGTTGTTGATGATGCCTACGATGAATATATGAAAAAAAAAGACTATGTATCTGGACTAAAACTTTTTAAAAAAAATGAAAATGTCATAATATTAAGAACTTTTTCTAAAATATATGGATTAGCGTCATTAAGAATAGGATGGGGTTATGGTCCAAAAAAAATTATTGATGCTATGAATATTATTAAACCTCCATTCAATGTTAATATGGCCGCCCAAGTAGCAGGCGTTGCAGCTTTAAAGGATAAAAGTTTTATAAATAAATCTGTTAAACATAATTTGATTTGGGCTAATAAAATTAAAAAATTTTTAAATAAATTAAATATAATTACAAATGAAGTTACTGCTAATTTCTTATTATTAAATTTTAGCAAATGTAAATATTCTGCAAACTATGTTAAAAAAAAGTTAGAAAATAATGGAATTATTTTAAGATCGATGCAAATTTATAAAATTAATAATGCTTTAAGATTAACAATTGGCAGTAATTTTGCTAATAATAAACTTATAAGAATTCTTAATAAAATTTTTAAAAAATAATGAAAAATATTCTCATAATTGGATGTGGATTAATAGGCTCTTCAATATTAAGAGCTGCACGCGCGCGAAAAGTATCAAATAATATTTATATTTATGAAAAATCAAAAAAAAATATATTAATAATAAAAAAATTAAAAATTGGTTGCAAAGTAATAAATAAGTTAAAAAATATCTCTATCAATTTTGATTTGGTTATTTTTTGTACTCCAATGAGTCAATATTCAAATTTTATCTCAAAAATAAATAAATTTATTACTAACAAAACCATTATAACAGATGTTGGGTCTACTAAAGAATTAAGCTTTAAAAAAGTTAAGAAGCAATTAAAAAAAAATATAACTTGGATTCCTTCTCATCCAATTGCTGGCTCTGAAGTAAGTGGAGCAGAATATGGAGATAAAAATTTATTTAAAAATAAGTGGTGTGTTTTAATTAAAGAAAAAAATATTAATAAAACACATTTATCTAGACTTAGATTATTCTGGAAAAAATTAGGCTCTAAAGTTATTACGATGAATTCAAAACAACATGATATTATTTTTTCAATAACGAGTCATTTGCCTCACTTAATAGCCTATAATTTAGTCAAAACCGCAACTGATTTTGAAAAAAGAAAAAAATATAATTTAATTAAATTCAGTGCAGGAGGATTACGAGACTTTTCACGTATAGCAGCAAGTAACGAAGTTATGTGGAGAGATGTTTTTTTTAGTAATCAAAAAAATATTATTTCAGCAATTAATTTATTTATTAAAAATCTTAAAGCTTTTAAAAGAGATATCAGTGTTAAAAATAGCAATAAAATAATAAAAAAATTAATTGATACAAAAAAAGTAAGAAAGAAAATTATTTCATTAAAACAAGATATAAATAAGCCAGATTTTGGTAGATAAAAATAGTTAAATTCTTGAAATTTTTTTTACTTTTAAATTTGCTGTTTTTTCAATTTGATAAATAGTTTTTTTAATAGGCATTATTATTACTCTTTTTTTAGGACCATAAGCATGAATTAACTTTGTTGAATTTAAACAAATGGCAACATGTCCTTTCCAAAAAATTAAATCTCCTCTTTTAAAATTTTTTCTTTTTAAACTTTTTTTTGAATATTTAATTTGATCTTTTGCATCTCTTGGAAAATATTTGTTATTATATTGATAGAAAATTTGAACGAGAGCTGAACAATCGATGCCACTAAATGTTTTTCCTCCCCATTTATACTTACATTTCAAGAATAATTTTAAAATTTTTAAAAAATCTATTTCTTTTTGATTAATTAATTTTGTATCCTTGATATTTAGCCACTTATTTTTATCAAACATTACAAAATTTTTATTTTTTTTAATGATTTGTATTTTGCTTGAAAAGGATAAAAATTTTTTAGATTTATACTTTGTTGGACTTTTAGGGTATTTAAATATTCTAGACTTCAAGACACTTACTTTATGTGTCGGCTTAAATTTATTAATATGATTTGATGATTTGATGTAGCCTATATAATTATCATATGATGTTTTAACTTTAATAAATTTTTTTTTTTTTAATAAAATTCTAAATTTTTCTCCATATAGAATTTGAGAACCGATCTTAGATTTATAAGAAGGTTTTTTGTATAAATTTAAATGTGAGCTTTTACAAAAAAAATTACTGTGCACCAAGTTTTAATTTATGTCTAATAAACCATAATAAAATCAAAGAAGGAATAACCATCACAGTCGTCATAACAAAAAATGTTCCCCAGTCTCCATTTAGCCAATCAACTAATGCTCCTGAAGACGATGCTAGGGTTGTTCTTCCAGCAGTTCCAATCGATGCAAGTAATGCATATTGAGTTGCCGTGTAAGTTCTATCAACTAATAAAGATATAAAAGCAACAAAAGCTACGGTTGCAAATGCAGCGGTAATATCATCAAATATTACAGCAACTGCAAATAACCATTCAGATTTGCCTGTCCAATATAAAGCAGCAAAAAGTAGATTTGTTAAAGCCATTAATATTCCTGCAACAAACATTGTTTTTATAGTTCCTGATCTCATTGCAAATATTCCACCTAACAATGTAAAAACAACTGTTGTTATCCAGCCTAAAGTTTTTGAGTAAATTGCAATTTGTCCTTTAGAAAATCCAAGTTCTTTATAAAAAACAATTGACATACGCCCAAGAAATGCTTCTCCAATTTTAAATAAGAATACAAAACCTAAAATTCCTACCGCAATAGCAAATCCATTTTTTTTGAAGAAACTAATTATAGGTCCGCCGATTGTACCAGTTATCCAAGCAATAAAATTCGTTATAATATTGCTGGATCCAAGTTTACCTTCTATCATTTGATCAGTTTCTCTTTGTTTTGATTGTCTATCAGTTTCAATTGGTTCATGGACAAACATCAATCCTATATTCATTAAAATTATTACCACTCCCAATATCAAAAAAGTTGTTTGCCAATAATCTACAACACCCGTTTTTTCAAAATATTCTGCCGTAAATAATGCTATAACTCCTCCTAATTTGTAACCTGTCCACCAGCCAACCACAGCCATAGCAGCGCCTGCCGCCATAGATTTTCCTTCGTTTTCATTAATTTGTTCAATTCTTAAAGCATCGACTGTTATGTCTTGAGTAGCTGAAGCTATTGCAATAATTAATCCTACTGTAATTAATAATGCTAAGTTTTCTGTTGGGTTAATATAACTCCATACCACTAAGCAAAGCAAAATTGCAATTTGCATCAAAACTATCCATCCTCTTCTGTGACCTAGTTTTTTTGTTAAAATTGGTATTTGAATTCTATCGATGATTGGTGCCCATAAATAATTGAAAGCGTAAACACCAAAAATTAATCCAGCCCATCCAATGGTTGATCTGCTCAGTCCTTCTTCTTTTAGCCAAAGACTTAAACTACTTCCAATCAAAACCCATGGAAAACCGCTTATTGCTCCTAAGAGCAATATTCTAACCATTCTTATATCTTTATAAACTCTTAAAGAATCTATCCAACTATCTTTTGTTTCAGTCATAATTTATTTTTGCCAAAACGAAGGCAAGAACAAAACTAGTATAGCAAATAATTCCAATCTACCCAAGATCATTCCAAAACTTAATACCCATTTTGAAAAGTCAGGTAGCTGCGAAAAATTGCCATTTGGCCCTATTAATTCGCCAAGTCCAGGTCCAACGTTTGAAATTGAAGTTGCGGCGCCAGAAATTGATGTAGTGAAATCTAATCCACTTAACGATAACAAAGCAGCTATTACAAAAAAAATTACTATGTAAAGATATATAAATGAAATTATAGAAGCCATGAACTTTTCATTAACATTGTTATTATCATATTTTATAATGAATACACCTCTTGGATAGATAATCTTTTTTAATTGGTTTTTTATAAACAAATACAAAATTTGCACTCTAAAAATTTTTATTCCACATGTTGTTGAGCCAGCACAACCACCAATAAACATTAACATTAGGAAATAGATAAGTGGAAAATTTCCCCAACTATCAAAGTTTTGTGTTACATAACCAGTGCCAGTTAAAATAGAAATCACATTAAACGAAATAGACCTCAAACTTATTTCAGAAAAACTTTTATTAAAAATTACTAAATATAAAAATAAAATTAATATTGAAAAAAAAATTATCTTAATAAATGATTTAATTTGAGTATCAGTAATAAATATATTTTTTGTTCCACTTAAATATTTAATATAAGCAATAAAAGGTATACTTCCCAATATTATAAAAATCATTGATGTCATTTCAATTTTAAAATTATTAAAATGTCCAATAGAATCATTATAATTTGAAAATCCACCAGTAGCTATAGTGGTCATTGAATGAGTTAAACTGTCAAAAAATTTCATCCCAAAGATTTTGTAAAACAGAGCACAAAGAAAAGTTAAGGTTATATAAATTATTATTAGTCTTATAGATATTTCTTTAGTTTTAGGTAATATTTTTTCTGAACCATCAGTGCTAGATACTTTAAGCAATTGCATTCCTCCTACATTCATGAGTGGCATTAGAGTAATTGCCATTACAATTATTCCAATCCCTCCTAGCCATTGGAGTATTGCTCTCCAAAGAAGAATAGCTTTAGGTGTTGAATTTAAATCGGTTATTATTGTAGAACCAGTAGTAGTGATACCTGACATGCTTTCAAAAAATGAGTCAGTAATACTTAAATTCAAATCTGAAAAAATAAATGGAAGAGATCCAAATATTGCCACACTGATCCAAGACAATGCAGTTAATAAAAAAGCGTGTTGTAAATTAAGTTTTTTATCTTGGTCAAGATTAGATAATAAAAATAATGTGCCAAATATTATTGTAATTAAAGATGCGCTAATAAATGATGAATTTAACTCTCCAAATATTATTTGTATAATAATTGGAAATATCATGGAGATCCCAAGTATGATTTGTAAAATACCTAGTGTAAAAAAGACTGTTTTATAATTAGACATTTTGAATGAACATTATTTTATGGTAAATAAATTTCAACTCTATAAGAATTGATAAAAACGAGAATTATTTGGCTTTTTGCCACTACAACACGTGATTGAAAAATTAAATTTAGATAAAACTAATTCCTGGCCCTTTATAGAGGCAAAAAAAATTTTAAAAGTAAGAAAAAATTTCATAGAAAAAAAAGGTAAAATAATATTGCAAACTGGTTATGGACCAAGTGGTTTGCCTCATATAGGTACTTTTGGAGAAGTTGCAAGAACAACAATGGTTGTGAATGCTCTAAATCATCTGACAGATTTACCTAAGGAGATAATTACTTTTTCCGATGATATGGATGGTCTAAGAAAAGTACCAGACAATGTTCCAAAAAAAGAAGTATTAAATAATAATCTTCATAAACCTTTAACAAGTGTTCCAGATCCATTTGAAAAATTTAGTAGTTTTGGGGAACACAATAATGAAATGTTAAAAAAGTTTTTAAATGAATTTAAATTTAATTATAACTTTAAAAGCTCTACAGAACTTTATAAATCTGGATTTTTTAATCCAACGCTTGAACTTATTCTGGAAAAATATCAGTCAATAATGGAAATAGTATTGCCTACACTGGGTAAAGAAAGACAAAAAACGTATAGCCCATTTTTACCAATATGTCCTGACACAGGTATTGTTTTGGAAATTCCTGTTTTGGAAATTAATAAGGAAAAATCAAAAATTATTTTTGATAATGATGGTAAAAAACTTGAATCAAGTATTTTGAATGGGAAATGTAAATTACAATGGAAAGTTGATTGGGCAATGAGATGGTATGCTCTTGATGTTGATTTTGAAATGTACGGAAAAGATTTAATAGAAAGTGCAATTTTATCAACAAAGATAATAAAATTACTAGGAAAAAATAATCCATCTGGATTTGCCTATGAACTTTTTTTAGATGAGAAGGGGGAAAAAATATCTAAATCTAAAGGTAATGGAATTACGATTGATCAGTGGCTTCAGTATGCTTCACCAGAAAGCTTATCTTTATTTATGTATCAAAACCCAAAAAGAGCAAAAAAACTTTATAAAGAAATTGTTCCAAAAGCAGTAGATGAATATTTAGATTTTATTGAAAAAGGAAAAACTCAAAATGAATTACAATTATTAATGAACCCAGTTTGGCATGTTCATAATGGAAGAATTCCAAAAGATGAAACAATAATGACTTTTTCAATGTTGCTTAATTTAGTTGAAACAAGTAATGCTGATTCAAAAGAGCTTCTTTGGAAGTTTGTAAAAAAATATAAAAAAGATATTTCTGAAAAAAATTATCCAATTTTTGATAATTTAATTAGTTATGCAATTAAGTATTTTAATGATGTTATTAAACAACAAAAAAAATATAAAAAACCAAATACAGATGAAAAAAATGCACTTGAAGCCTTAATTAAAACACTGGAAAATTGTAATGATAAAATGTTACCAGAAGATATACAAACTTTAATTTACTCAACTGGTAAAGAAAATGGTTATGCAGAAAATTTAAGAGATTGGTTCAAGTTAATTTATGAAGTAGTTTTTGGCGATGAAAATGGGCCAAGAATGGGCTTCTTTATAAGTTTTTTTGGAGTTAATGAAACTAAACAACTAATAAAAGATAAAATAAAATAATGTTCTCAAAATTCAGATCTTTAATTTTTAAGATTGATCCTGAGACAGCACACACTTTAGCAATTAAATCTTTAAAATTTAATTTTTCTCCAAATATTTTTGATGAAAGTAAAAATGACCCCATGTTTCAAACAACTTTATTTGGAAAGAAATTACATAATCCAATAGGTATGGCGGCAGGTTTTGATAAAAATGCTGAAGTTTATAATCCACTTTTTAAATTAGGATTTGGTTTTGTTGAAGTTGGAACAATTACACCTTTAGCACAATATGGCAACCCAAAACCAAGGGTATTTAGGCTAGTAGAAGATCAGGCTCTTATAAACAGACTTGGATTTAATAGTTTAGGAGCAAAAGATGTAAGTTCAAGAATAAGATCTAATACACCAGATGGACTATTGGGGATAAATATAGGGCCTAATAAAGATAGTAAAGATAAATTAAATGATTATTTAATTGGTTTAAAAACATTTCATAACACTGCTGATTATATAGCTATAAATATTTCATCCCCAAATACTGAAAATTTAAGAAACTTTCATGAGCAAACTAAACTTGATGAATTATTAAATTCCATAGAGCAAGAAAAAACAAATTTAAAATCAGAAGTACCAATTGTTGTAAAGATTTCTCCAGATATTTCTGAGAATCAAGTTCAACAAATAAGTGAAATATTATTAAAATATCAAGTTAAAGTAATAATTGTTTCTAATACTACAGAGGACAATAGAGAAAATTTACAGAATACATCAAAACATCAAAAGGGCGGACTGTCAGGAAAACCATTAGAATTAAAATCTAACCAGTTAATCAATAAATTTTATAATTTGTTAAAAAATAAAATTGATATTATTGGAGTAGGTGGTGTTGATTCAGGGAAAAGTGCATATAATAAATTTTTAGCTGGGGCTAACTATATTCAATTATATACTGGGATGGTTTTTCAAGGACCAAATATTGTTGTTAAAATAAAAAAAGAACTCAAAAAATTATTAATAAATGATGGTGTGAAGAATTTTAAAGAAATAGTAGGAAAGAATAATAACTAATTGAAGTTAATAAACTTGACGCGATCAGTATCCCATCTTATATAGTCACTAAATATTATGTCTAAAAAATGTGAATTAACTGGAAAAATACCTCTAAAGGGTCATAACGTAAGTCACGCCAATAACAAGACTAAAAGAAGATTTTTACCAAATTTAAAAAAAGTAAAATTCACTAGCAAAATTTTAAAAAGAAATTTGAGACTCAATGTTTCTAATGCAGCAGTAAGATCTGTAGATAAGAAAGGCAGCTTTGATCTCTTTTTAAAAGATGTTAAAAGTAAAAACCTATCTCCACGGCTAAAAAAAATTAAAAAAACTATATTAGCTAAATCTGCATAATGAATAGATTATTTTTAACTCTCTCAGTTTTGATGGGAGTGGTTGTATTAGCGTCAAATTACTTAGTTCAATTTCCAATCAAATATTATGGTTTAGAAAAAATGTTAACTTATGGTGCGTTTAGCTATCCAATTGCATTTTTAATAACTGATTTAGCTAACAGATCGTATGGAAAGTTAGTTGCTAGAAAAATTGTATATATTGGTTTTGTTATAGGAATTGCTATTACACTTTTATTTTCAACAAGCTTTACAGATTTAATTTCAGTAAGAATAGCTATTGGATCAGGCACTGCATTTATAATTGCTCAATTATTAGATGTGCAAATTTTTGATCAACTAAGAGAAAGAAAATGGTTTGTGGCACCATTAACATCTTCTTTTATTGGGTCCACTGTTGATACTTTCTTATTCTTTTCAATATCATTTTATGGAACAGGAATTCCTTGGGTAACTTTATCTTTTGGAGATTTAACAGTTAAAATTTTTGTAGCTTTATTGATGTTAATACCCTTCAGGTTATTATTGGGTACTTTTAAATCTAAAGCGAGATATTTTTAAGGGAGTTTAATCTAAAATTATTTATATAAGAATTTATAAGATAAAATTTTGTAAGCTAATTTTGCCACTAAAAAATTATATGAATTAAATCCTTTTATAGGAGATAGTTCATTTATATCTGCACCAACAATATTAGAATTTTTTGTAGCAATCTTTATAATATTCAAAGTTTCTTCCCATAACAAGCCGCCTGGCTCCGGTGTCCCAGTTGCTGGCATTATACTAGAATCTAATCCATCAACATCAAAAGTTAAATAAACTGTTTTATTTTTTATTATTTTTTTAAATTTATTTAAATTCCAATTAGCTTTATCTTTTGCCCAGAAAATATTAATTCTAGATGAGTTTTTTTTTAAGTAAGGTATTTCACTTTTTGAAATATTTCTTATTCCAAATGAAATAAGTGATACATTTTTATGGTCTAGGCATCTCTTAATTGCTGATGCATGTGAGAATTTTTCACCATTATAACTTTCTCTTAAGTCAGCATGTGCATCAAAATGTAATAAACACAAATTTTTATGTCTTTTTATAAAAGGAGCAATACATCCTGGTGTAATAGAATGTTCTCCCCCAAATGTCATTGGAAAAAGTTTTTTGCTTAAAATTTTTTCGTTAACATCTGACATTTTTTTAAGAGCTTTTTTAATATTTTTATCAATTTTAAATGGTTTTAAAGTTTTAATTCCAATTTTTTTATATGGCTCACAGTTTAACTCCTCGTCATATAGTTCTACTTGATGTGATGCTTTGATTATTTCTTTAGGACCATTTTTTGTTCCTCCACCATAGCTGACAGTCTTTTCCAAGCCAAAAGGGACAATAACTACTTTTTCTTTAAAATTGAACTTATTGTCAATTCCAAGAAAACCATTTTTATTAGTTAGATATTTCAATTTTTATCCAAATATTTTAGAAAATTTTTTTCTATTTCTATTTTTCCAATTACCTTTGTGATAGGCATCACTCGCAATTAAGGGTAATACACTGGTTGCTTCAGCAAAAACCATTTGTTCTTTAGTTACATCTACTTTCCCCCAAGAACTTGCTTCTTTTAAAGTAGAGCTGCTACACGCGCCATCTCTGGAATCGGCGACAGTAATTTGTACAGCATATTTGTGCATACCTACATCTTTACCTAATAGTTCAGCACAAATAACTGTATCTTGAACAAAATTTTTAGGGACACCACCACCTATCATAAATAGACCGGAACCTTTTGATTGTATTTTTATTTCTGTTAGTTCTCTAAATTCTCTAATTGAGTCTATTGTTATATGTTTTTTTTGGTTTTTTTCTTGATGCATAACTAAACCGAATCCCGCACTTGAATCTGTAAATGCTGGACAAAATATTGGAACACCATTGTCATAAGCAGTTTCAATTAAAGAATCTTTTTTTTTGGAATTTTTTTTTAAATACTTTCCAATTTTATGAATAAACTCTCTCGAAGTATAACTTCGAGGCTCTAACTCATCTGCTATTTCACAAATTTTTTTATCACACATTTGAAGTTCATCTTCATCAATGTAAGTATCATAAATTCTATCGATATAATTTTTTCTTAATTCTGAATCATCTTGGAATTGCGAGCCTTGATAATGTTTAAATCCTAACGCTTCAAAAAAATCCATATCAATTATAGAAGCGCCTGTAGCTACAATAGCATCTACCATGTTATATTTAACTAAATCCTTGTAAATATTCATGCAGCCAGCTGCAGAAGTAGATCCAGCAAGAGTTAAAAAAATTGTACATTCTTTATCTTTAATCATTTCATTAAAAATATTTGCAGCATTTGCAGTTTCCCTTGAAACAAATGACATTTTTTCCATTGATGAAATAATCTTTCTAGAATCAAAAGAAGTAATATCTATGTGTTCAACTGGTTTTTTTAGTAAATCTTTCTTACTATTATGGCCTAGATTTCTTTTATCAGACATTAAGCAACAAGAAACTGTTTGCTAGTTTCTTTGTCATACATAGAAATAATTGGATTGTCTTCTACTTCATAAATTTCATTTGAATAAAAACCATTAAATTGTGTTCTAAATGTTAAACCATAAGCGCCCAGCTGACCCAATTCAATATAGTCTCCTTCTTTAATGTTATTAGGTAAAACAAAAGGGCCCTTCATGTAGTCCATGCTATCACAAGTTGGACCATAGAAATCAAAAGCAGTCATTTTTTTGGAAACAATTCTTCCATTAGTAATTAATCTTGTTGGATATATTAGATTTGGAGTGCCTGCATCAAATAAAGATCCATAAGTTCCATCATTAATATAAAGTTTTTGTTTTTTTCTTAAATTTACTCTAACAATTGTTGAGCCACTTTCTGCGACCAAGGCTCGACCTGGTTCACATATTAATTTTGGTTCTTTTTCAAGTTTTAATTTAGAAAAAGATTTTTTAATTTCTAAAATATAATTAGTGAGAGGCTGTGGTTTTAATTCTGGGTATATTGAAGGGAAACCACCACCCACATTTATATAATCTGGATTAATTTTTGTTTTTTTTATTATATTGCTAATTTCATTAATACCTTTTGAAAAAGATATAGGATGCATACATTGAGAGCCAACATGAAAACTTAATCCAATTTTTTTTGAATACTGTTTTGTCAATCTAAGTAAGCCTATACCTTCTGAAGTTATTGCTCCAAATTTTTTAGATAAATCTATTTTAGCATGTTCATTAGAAACAGTTATTCTAACAAATAATTCTAAATCTTTTGCATTATTAGTTGATTCTATTATTTTTATTAGTTCTTCTTTTGTATCTAAAGAAAAGGCTTTAACTTTGTATTTAAAATATGCTTCTTTTATGTCTTCTCTGCTTTTTATGGTATTCATATAATAATATTTAGCATTTGAAGAAATTAATTTAATTGCTTTTATTTCGTTAATTGACGCAATATCAAAATTGTTTATTCCGCTAGCGTTAAGGTATTTTAAGATTTTTTTATTAGGATTAGTTTTGACAGCATATAAAACATCACCTGGAAAGTTTTTTAAGAAAAAGTTTGCGGCTTTAGTTACTGATTGTTTTCTAATACAGTAAACAGGTTTTACTGGTTGTAATTGACTAACTAATTCGTCAACTGTTTTAAATTTTTGCATTGCATATGCCCCCAAAAAAAATTTAATAAAAAAAATTCTTCAATAATTATTGAAAAACTTTATATAATTCAGCAGTTAAGGCAATAATTATCTAATGTAAAGTAAATAATTATCTTGAAATAGATAAAACTATTACCATATGAAACTAATGACAGTATTGAGTAATACAAAAAAAATTAGTGAATTTGATGATAAATCACTACTCCTAGTTGATGATGATAACCCTTTTAGAGAGAGGCTTGCAAGAGCAATGCAAAAAAAAGGCTTTGAAGTGATTCAGGCTGACAGTGTGCAAAAAGGAATAGATTCGCTAAGACTTAAAAAACCAGCATTTGCAGTTGTAGATTTAAGACTTAATGATGGTAATGGATTGGAAGTTGTAAAACAAATTCAAAATTTAAATAATAACAGTAGAATTATAATGCTGACAGGTTATGGAAATATTCCAACTGCGGTCGCAGCAGTTAAACACGGGGCAATTGATTATTTAGCAAAACCGGCTGATGCTGATGATGTTGAAAAAGCTCTTTTGGCTGATCCAACAACCAAAGCTTTACCGCCAGAAAATCCCATGACGGCAGATAGAGTTAAGTGGGAACATATTCATAGAGTTTTTGAGCTATGTAATAGAAATGTCTCTGAAACTGCTAGAAGACTTAAAATGCATAGAAGAACTTTACAAAGAATATTGTCTAAAAGATCTCCTAGATAAATTTTCTTAATTTTAAAAGTTGTTTTCCAAGTATAGTTAATAAGGCAATTTTAAATAATTCTGCTAATAAGAATGGCGTTACTCCAAATTGAATTACAGGTTTGTCCCATCCTATTAAATTTCCAAGCCATAAAACACCCAAAACATATATTATTGATACAGAGATTATTAGTTTAAAAAAAATAAATATGATATTTGTTTTGAAGTTCAAATATCCAGCAAGAAACGTTGCAAATAAAAAACCTATTAGGTAGCCCATAGTTGGTCCAGTAAAGTATATCCAACCAATGCCTTTTTCTGGAGAATTAGAAAACACAGGTATGCCAATTATTCCTTCTAAAATATAGAGTCCAACTGTAGCTAAACCTATTTTATAGCCAAAAGAAAGTCCTAAGAATAAAACAACAAAAGTTTGCATTGTCATAGGAACTGGATAAAAAGGAATTTTTATTTTTGCTGACAATGTTAGTAAAATTGTACCAAAAAAAATAATTAAAATTGTTTTAAGTACTTTGGTATTTTGTTTTTGTTTTACTAATTCCATGTCTAGACTTTACTATTTTTGGAAAATTTAATCTAGTTTTTTATTAACCTTAAAAAAACATCTTCTAAGTCAGCATCATCTGTAGATATATCTAGTATTTTTATATCTTCATTTTGAATTAAGTTGATTATTTCTTCAATTTTGATTCTATTTTTTTCATAAGAAACAGTAATATTGTTATCACTAATAGATAAAATTTTTAGAGAATTTAATTGATCACTTTTAACTTGTGCAGGTTTGTCTAATTTAAAGGTGACTTTTTTTGTTTGAATTTTATTTAAAAGATTTTTAGTACTGTCAAGAGCAACTAAATTTCCCTTGTTAAGTATTCCAATTCGATTACACATTTTTTCAGCTTCTTCTAGATAGTGGGTTGTAAGAATTATAGTGACTCCCTGATCATTAAGTAGTTTTACATTTTCCCAAAGATTTTTTCTTAACTCTACATCAACTCCGGCCGTGGGTTCATCTAAAAATATTATTGGTGGTTGATGCACTAATGCTTTAGCTATTAATAAACGTCTTTTCATACCACCAGACAAACTTCTTGCATAATTATTTGCTTGTTTATCTAAAGATACAAGTTTTAGGATAGAATCTGTTATTCTATCTTCTTTTTTAACACCATATAATCCAGCCTGAAGTTCAAGCAATTTTTTTGGACTAAAAAATGGATCAAGGACCACTTCTTGTGGCACAATGCCAACCGAGGCTCGAACTTGCCTTGGATTTTTATCTAAATCAAAACCCCAAACATTAACTTTTCCAGAAGTTTTAATTGTTGTTCCAGCTAAGATGTTTATAAAAGTAGTTTTTCCTGCACCATTAGGACCCAATAATCCAAAAATTTCTCCTTCTTGCACGTCTAAGTTTAAATCGTTTAAAGCATTAATAGGTTTAGATTTTTTAGAATAAATTTTGTTTAAATTTTTAACAGAAAGTACATTTTTTTTATCCATGAGAGATTATACATTTACAACAATTAAGATAATTAAGATAACATTATTTAAATGGATAAAATAAAAAAAACAGATCATTTTTATTTAATAGATGGTTCTGG
>Ga0207990_1000573_pt1 | contig 21093 bp, 20 predicted proteins | sample ETNtaG_8_FD_185780 | JGI IMG/M metagenome (GOLD analysis project Ga0207990, IMG submission 185780) | Marine microbial and viral communities from oxygen minimum zone, Eastern Pacific Ocean - ETNP201406SV75 (SPAdes) (version 2) | ecosystem: Environmental > Aquatic > Marine > Oceanic ...
GTTTTGAGTATTTCACTTAACACTGAATAGATTGCCAGTCGTCTATCTTTCTTTTCTTCACTTTCATCCCATAACTCTCCTCTTGTAATTGGAATGTAAATTTGACTTAGGTTATTTATGATAAAGTCATCTATTGCTTTTGCACTTTCATGAAATTTACAAGTTTCATTTTTGTGTGTGATTGTCTGTGTTAATTTTTGAAGTTTTGATAATAACCAAATATCTGGTGATGTTAATAGATCATTTTGCTTTGCCCATTCAACTGTGTTTGTATTGTTAAAATTATCATATTCACTATTTTGCTTAAAGTACAGATGTAAGTTATACAGTGTATTGATTACTTGATATGGTCTTGACATTAATTCATCTGTGCTAAAACTTAATGGTTCAATTGGACTTGCTTTCCACATAAAATAAAATCTTATCAAATCTGCAGGATATTTTTGTAATAGTTCTGCTCCATCCACCACATTTCCTTTACTTTTACTCATTTTACCTCCTTTTTCATCTAATACATGTCCTTGAAACAAAAATGCTTTGTAAGGTGGTGTTGGATTATTGTTTAGAATTACATTTTCAATAAGTAATGTGTATGCCCATCCTCTAGTTTGATCAATTCCTTCAGTAAAAAATGGTGCTGGAATCTCATTAGCATATTCTTCATCTGTTAGTGATGAATATGGGGCAGACCCACTATTGTGCCATGTATCTAAAACATATTCTTCTCTCTTTGTTTTAACACTGTTACATTTTTTACATTTTACAGTAATGTTGTCAATCCATGGTCTGTGTAATTCAAAGTCTGGTCCATCTGGTAATTTATCTGCAGCTTCTACTATCTCTTTTCTTGTAAAAAACCAATTTTTCTCACCACAATCTTCACAATTCCATACAGGTAATGGACAACCCCAAATCCTTTCTCGTGAAATACACCATGGATGTCTTTCTTTAATAATTCCAAGAAATCTGTTTTTTGGTTGCTCAAAAAAGTATTCTACACTGTTTGCAGCATCAATTGCTTTGTTATCTAATCTATCTAACTTGTAAAACCACCCTCTTCTTGCAAGCCATACAATTGGATGGTGTGATCTCCAACAAAGTGGATACTTATGTTTTATTTTTCCAATTTTAACCAATGCTCCTTTTTCTTTTAGGTCCTCTACAATTGGTCTGTCTGCATCTCGTACAAACATCCCTTGATATTTTCCTGCATATGATGTGAATTTTACCTCATCATTAATGGGACTAAAAATTTTCACTTTTCTTTTATTTGCAATTTTAATATCTTCTTCACCATTGGCAGGAGATAGATGTACTAATCCACTTCCTGTACTTGCATCAACAAACGATTCAGAAACTGCAACATGATAATTTTCTAATTTTGAATATTCTTTTAATTCTGGAATTTCATCAAGTAATGGATGGGTGTATTTTTTACCTTCAAACTCTGAACCCTTTACTGTTTTTTCAATTTTATAATCTTCAATTTTTACCTCTACCATGAATTCTTTTAATCTTGTTTTTCCAATAACCCATGTTTCATTTTCAACTTTAACATATGCATAATCTTCTTTAGGTTGAAAACCCACCATTGCATCTGTAACTAAAGTAAATGGCATAGTAGTCCATACAATCAAAAATGCATCTTCATCCACTAATTTTACTTTGTAGTATAATGATGGATCTTTTACTTCTTCATACCCTTGATTGACTTCTGCATGACTCAGTGATGTTTGGCAACTAGGACAATATGCGATTACAGTATAGTCCTCTTCTAAAATTTTATTCTCATATGCTTTTTTTAATACCTGCCATTCTCTTTCAATAAATTCATCTCGAAATGTCCAGTATGCTTTTTCATGATTAAATGACATTCCAAGTAAATCGTCAACTTTCACCCAATCCTTGTTAAATTTTTCTACAACTTTTTTACATTCAGAAACAATTTTCTCGATACCAAATTCCTTGATTGCTTCTGTTTTCCCGCCTGTAACTCCTAATTCTTTTTCAACTTGTAATTCTACTGGTAACCCTTGAGTATCCCAACCTCCATTGAACTCTATTTTTTTTCCTTGTAGTGTATTGAATCTATACCATAAATCTTTGATGACTCTGCCTCGTAAATGTCCTGCATGTGGAACTCCATTCATTGTAGGTGGTCCTTCGATAAATCTAATTTTTTCTGGTTTATCTGATGCAAAAATTAATTTTTCAATATTGATGGACTTTACATATTCTTTAATTTCTGATTCTATTGATTTTGCATCAAATTTTGCAGAAAACTCCATCTGGATTTTGATATGTGGGTGGCATTATAAAGATAAACAGTTTTTTTGAGAATTGGATTATATAATTGGGTAATTGATATTTTTTATTGGTAAATGTACTTGTAATTGGTTCTGGTGGACGAGAACATGCATTGTCATGGAAGTTATCTCAAAGCAGTAAAGTTGAAACTGTTTTTACTGCTCCTGGAAATGGTGGTACTGAAAATAATATCCCACTTGATGTTAATGATTTAGATGGATTATCTGAATTTGCTCAAAAAAATAATTGTTTTACTGTAGTTGGTCCTGAGGATCCTTTAGCTGCTGGAATTGTTGATAAATTCAATCAGTTAAATCTCAAAGTTTTTGGACCTTCTAAAGAAGCTGCCCAACTTGAATCTAGTAAAATTTGGGCAAAAAATTTTATGAAAAGAAATAATATTCCTACTGCTAGATTTGAAATCTTTGATGATCCTCAAAAAGCAGAAAAATATGTTGAATCACTTGACTATAATGTAGTAGTAAAAGCTGATGGATTGGCTGCTGGGAAAGGTGTTATTGTTTGTAATTCCACTGATGAGGCTATATCTGCAATACAAACAATTCTAGTCAAAAAAACATTTGGTGATGCTGGAAATAAAATTATCATTGAAGAAAGAATTGATGGCATTGAGGCCTCTTACATTGCTCTATCTGATGGCAATGTGGCCCTTCCAATGGCTTCTAGTCAGGATCATAAGAGAGTCTTTGATGATGATAAAGGTCCTAACACTGGAGGTATGGGTGCGTATTCTCCAACACCTGTAATTACTGATGTATTGGCAAAAAAAATTCAAGAAGACGTAATTGAAAAAACAATTCATGCAATGAAAAATGAGGGAATTCCATTTACTGGATTTTTGTATGCTGGTATAATGCTTAAAGATGGTACGCCCTATGTTTTAGAATACAATGTTCGTATGGGTGATCCTGAATGTCAACCAATTACAATGCGAATGAATTTTGATTTGTATGATTATTTTGTTGCAAGTGTTGAGGGAACGTTGTCTTCTATGCCTTTACTTTCTTGGAAAGATCAGTATGCTGTATGTGTTGTTTTAGCATCTGATGGATATCCTGGATCATATTCTACAAATGATGAAATTACTGGATTTGATTCTGTTTCAAATGACACACATGTATTTCATGCAGGAACCAAAAAATCTGATGGAAAAATACTTTCTAATGGTGGTCGTGTTTTAGGAGTTACTTCTTTGGGTGATTCTTTAGAATCTGCAATTAGTAATGTTTACTCTGATACTGAGAAAATAATTTGGTCTAAGAAATATCACAGGAATGATATTGGAAAAAAAGGATTATCTTATTTTTGAGTTTGAAACATTCTATCTTCAGTAATAATCCAATCCATGTTTATGTCATGTTCTGATTTTGGAATATTTTTTATGATTTGTTTTTCTAATATTAGTGAAATTGTTGTAGTTCTATTATTTGCTAAAAATTTGTCATAAAACCCATGACCATATCCTAATCTAATTCCTGTAGGTGATATTCCTACTGTTGGTACAACTATGATGTCTAAATTATTATCAACTATACAGTCTTCCTTGGGTTCCATGATGTCAAAATTACCCATTTCTAGGCTTGCAAAATCCACAATTTTTCTAAATTCCATATTTTCACCTGTAACTTTTGGCAAAAAAACATCTTTTCCCTTACTGATTAACTCTTGAATAATATCTTGTGTTAAAATTTCACTTCCTATTGGATAGTATAGCCCAATTTTTTGAGCATCTTTGAAAGCATACACTTTGTTAATTCTTTTTTGCATTTTTTTACTTGCAATTTTTAACAAATCAAAAGATGTATTGTCTCTTCTTTCTAACAAGAGTTCTCGTAATGCACTTTTTTTAGAATTATCTTCCAATTTGAATCCCTAATGATGTGGCAGTAATTGTATTTTTTAATAACATTGCAACTGTCATCGGACCTACTCCTCCTGGAACTGGAGTGGCAAATGATGCTTTTTCAATAATTTTTTCATAATCACAATCTCCTACTAATTTTTCTTTAAATCTTGATATTGCAACATCAATTACAATTGCTCCTTCTTTGATCATCTCTGGAGTTAAGATGAATTTTTCTCTATCTCCAACTGCAGTTATTATAATATCTGCTAATTGACAAAATTTTGTTATATCTTTTGTTTTAGAATGACATGTCAATACAGTTGCATTTTTTTCTAGCAATAAATGATACAATGGTTTTCCTACAAGATTACTTCTGTTAATTAGTACAATGTTTTTGCCTTCCAAATCAATATTGTGATGATCAAACATTTCCATAACTCCTGATGGAGTACATGCTACAAGAGCTGCTTTTTTCATTGCTAATAATCCTGCATTATGTGGGGTGAGTCCGTCTACATCTTTTATTGGTGAAATTCGTGATGTAGTGGCAAATTCATTTAGATGTTTTGGTAATGGTAATTGAACTAGGATTCCATGTACTGATACATCTGCATTTAATTCATCAATGATACTGTTTAGTTCCTGCTGAGTAACACTTTCATCAAGTTTATGGTCTTTGGTGATGATTCCTACTTCTTCACATGCTTTGTGTTTATTTCTAACATATGTTGCAGAAGCTGGATTATTTCCAATCAAAACTGTGGCTAAACACGGGTTAATTCCTTCTGCTTTTAGCTCAAATGCTGCTTTTTTGACCCTATCTTTGACTGTTTGAGCGATTACTTTGCCATCAATTCTAATTCCAGTCATGATATTTTTTTCAAGTTATTGATATTTAATTCTTGGAATATCTCATGAAAATCTTAGAAAAGAAATTAAATGGTGATTTTGTTAATTCTGATATGTTTGTAATGATCGCAGACGTCCAACTCAAAGACGGTGCAGAAGATGGTTTCAAAACTTGGTTTTCAGAATCAAACAAGGCCTTATCCAGTTTTCCTGGATTTGTATCTAGAAAGTTTCTAAAATCTACTGATGGAACATACCGAATTGTTGTGGAACATGAAAGTAAAGAAACTTTCATTCAAATGCACAACAGTCCTGAACATGATAAAATCCATCCTGCTGGCCATGCTTTTATGAGTGGACCGCCTCAAAGAAAAACCTACACAGTAGCTGCTGAATAAAATTGAAACTAGATTTTGATTTATCTTCGTATTTTGAGAAGATTAAAAACAGCACTTCTTTTTTTCATACTTTTATTAATCGAGATAGCCTTGCTGTTGGTCTTTTGGTTTTAGAACCTGGAGAAAAGGATACTCAAACTCCACACACTAGTGATGAGGTGTATTACGTTATTTCTGGTGATGGGTTTTTAAAAATCAAAAATAAAGATTATTCTATTTCAAAAGATAAATTATTTTTTGTTGCAAAAGATGTTGAACACCATTTTCACAGCAATACCCAAGAACTAAAGGTGTTGTATTTTTTTGGTGGACCTGATAATTAACTGATTATTGTTTTTCTTCCTGAAACTTTGATTTTTTTTCTTGCAAATAGGCTAACTGCTTGTGGATAAATTCTGTGTTCTTCTTTTAGAATTTTTTTAGATAGTGATTTTTCTGTATCTTTATTTTTAATTTCTATAACTGCTTGAATTATTACTGCTCCTGTATCCATTCCTGCATCTACAAAATGAACTGTACATCCTGAATATTTTGCACCATAATCTAATGCTTGTTTTTGTGAATTTAATCCTGGAAATGCAGGTAACAATGCTGGATGAATATTGATAATTTTATTTTTATATTTTTTTACAAATTCTGGACTAATTATTCTCATAAATCCTGCAAGACATACAAGTCCATTTCTTGGAGTAACTCCATATTTTACAAGTACATCCATAATTTTTGCATCAAATGCTGCTCTGGTTCCTTTGAAATTTTTACTTTCAATAACTTCTACATTTACTCCCATTTTTTTTGCTATTGCCAGACCTTTTGCATCTATTTTATTTGAAATTACTACTGCTGGATTAATTGGGATTTTTTTTGTTTTAATTGATTTTAAAATGGATTCCATATTGCTTCCACGTCCTGAGATTAAAATTCCTAGATTTAGCAACTAGTCAATACTAAATCAAACCTGCAATTTATATCAAATCTCTTATTTTTTGATTTTATTGCGTAATAAAGTCAGGATGACCAAAAATGGAATCCTGTGTGAGGTGGATAAAACATGTGTTTACTTGGATCCTAAAAAAACTGATTTAGATGGAATTAATTTTGTTTCTCATGCTCATTCTGATCATTTACCTTCCAAAAATGGTGGAACTATATTATCTTCAATTGAAACAAATGAAATATCTAATCTTCGTGGATTTACAATGGAGAATCATGTTGAATCTCTCGATGATTTTTCTTTAATTGACAGTGGACATGTTTTAGGCTCTAAGGGTTTGTTGTTTGATGATATTTTCTATACTGGTGATATTTGTACTCGTGATAGAGGATTTCTAAAAGCTGCCCAAATTCCTACTTGTAAAACACTAATCACTGAATGTACATTTGGTTTGCCTGAATTTACATTTCCTAAAATGGATGTAATTCAAAATCAGGTTAATCAATTAATTGGTGATCTTTATGCAAAGGGAATTCCTGTAATTTTGATGGGTTATCAACTTGGAAAGGCTCAAACTTTAACTCAAATGTTTGGTCACTGGGATCCTCTTTACCTTCATGATTCAATTAAAGAAATGAATACACTCCATCAAAAATTTGGTGTGTCTTTAAAAAATTGTCTTGGTCATTCTGAAGCTCAAAAAAATGGTTTATTGGATAAAAAACCGTGGGTTATGATTACCCCTGTATTGTCTGCTAAAAATAAATTTCTTCAAGAAATGAAATCAAAATATGGTGCAGTAACTATTGGTTTTAGCGGATGGGCACAATCTAGGAAATTTTCTTTTGGAAGACGTGCTGATTATTCTGTAACTATGAGTGATCATTGTGATTTTAATGAACTTGTGGATATGGTAGTAAAATCTGGAGCAGAACAAGTTTACACTATACATGGGTTTGTTGAAGAATTTGCAGCACATCTGAATACATTGGGAATTAATGCACAACCTTTAGTTAAAAATTCTTTAGATGATTTTATTTAGTAAACCCAACACATTGACAATCTATTGCTAAACATGTTTGTTCATTTCTAATATGATCATGAGAAAAATGTTTACATAATTCATTTTTACAAATTCTCCTTTGTGTTTCTCTTTTCACTACTGTTTGAGCAATGGAATTTGCTTTCTCTTTAGAATATCCTTTTTTATCTATATAGAAATGAACTATTCCATTATATAGAAAATTTGGATTAAATTGTTTTTCAAGCAATTATTTTCTCCTGTTCCCTCGCCTGAACTTTTTTATTTCATGATCTTTACAACCACAGTTTTTTTCCTCACATGATTTTCCTTCATATATCCACATACTCTATAAATTCAATTATGTTATTTCAAATCCTCTAACCTTTTACTTGTCAAATGTTTATTTTTTTATAATATTCTAAAAATTATTTCACGAGTAATATTGAAGTACGAATAATTCTATTTCCTTTTTTATTACAAATCTTTTTTTAAAAACACATTCTAATTACAATAATGGGATTTTTATCAAATTTTAGAAAAGATCTACAAAATGCAAAAAGAAACAAAGCTGCCGATACTAACGGAAAAAATCTCAAAGAACTACTTACAAAATTCAAAGAAGAACGTGATAGAATAGAACTTGAAACTGGAATTCGACCTCAAATAGATGATACTACACAGATGTTTATGCAAAAAATTCTAAGTGTGTGGATTACAGAAGGTAAGGAAATTGATGAAGAAAAATTTTGGTTAGAAGTTGATCACAACAGGCAATTTACACACCCTGTGGAATTTTATCAACGACAACGTTGATTCTATCTTATATTCATAAATCTAATATGTGAAATATGCTGGAATTCATTTACTTGGACAAAGAAAGATTACGAATGAAAAGTGGTCGAAGTAAGGGATGTAAAGATTGTATAAATCACAGATGTATTGCTAACAGCTGTCACTGTGATTGCCATCAACAATAATTTTATTTTAAAATTATGCCTATATCCATTAAATTCATGTGTGTAAAATTTGTTTTGATATTGCCTTTTTGTTTTTGAAAGAATCTTGCTGAATCACTATTTCTCAAAAATTCTTTCATGGTGTTTAGATCTACTTTGATATTTTCAGTAATTGCTCCTGCAAAACTAGAATTTCCATCTATTCCATCTGTTCCCATTGACGCAATTGTTATTTTTTTTAATTTTTGAGTATTTTTTAAAATTCTTAAAACCAATTCTTGATTTCTACCTCCTTGACCTTTTCCTAACACTTTGACTGTTGGCTCTCCTCCTAAAATTAAACATGTCTTTTGCTCTTCTGAAATATTTTCTAGAATTTTTTTAACCACTTCTTTTATGTCTCCAAAAATCTGCATTTTGATAACTTTGTATCCTTTAGATTTTGCAGTTTGTTCCATTGACTCTAGACAATTATTATTATTTGCAATAACGTAATTTTCTATTTTTGCTATTTTTGGAGTTTCTGTTTTTTGATTGTGCAATCCATTTCCTAAAATCTGTAAAACCTCAATTGGAATTTTTAATTTTAATCTATTCTTTTCTATGATATCCATTGCATCTGCATATGTTGTATCATCCATGTATGTTGTACCTGATGCAATTGATGACAGATCATCGCCTTCTACATCTGACATTACCAAACCAATCCCTTGACACTTCATATTTTCTACCAATTTTCCACCTTTGATTTTTGAAAGATGCTTTCTAACACAATTAAATTCTTGAATGGTTGCTCCAGATTTTAATAGTAAATCTGTAACGTGAACTTTATCACTTAATGTAATTTCATCTGGCATTGCAAGTAATGCTGACCCTCCACCTGAAACAAGAAAAATGATTAATTCTCCTCTTTTTTTGTTATTTACAAATTTCATTACTTCTTTTGCAGCTTTTACACTGGTCTTGTCTGGTTTTGGATGTCCTGAATTAAAAATTTGAAATTTTTTACTCTTGATTTTTGCTTTTGAACCTTTTGGGATAACGATTATGCCGCTTTTAATTGAAATTATTGAATTTAATGCTCTAGTCATAGAATCCCCAGCTTTTCCAAACGCTACTGTGTAGATATTGGTGTATTTTTCAATATTGAATATTTTCCCATTTATTTTAATTTCATTTGGAGTTACATATTTTGAAATTATATTTTCTGGATTTGCTGCTTGAAGACCTGATTCTAAAATTTCTAAACAATCTTTTTTCTTTTCACTAGTTGCTAATTCATCAAAATTTTGAATAATCATAATAATCTACATCACTGTAAGATATAATAAACAAACCAATGGTGTCTGATTCATGCACACACTACGCATTCCAAAAATTATTAATTTTGGAGAAAATGCACTTGCTGAAACAGAATATCCAAAGAACGCCCTAGTTGTTACAACCGTTCCGCCAGCATTGTCTGACAAATGGTTAGCAAAAATGGGAATTCAGGATTATATGCTGTATGATCAAGTAAAACCTGAACCATCAATTGATGATGTCAATAAAGTCATCTCTGAATTCAAAGACAAAAATCCTTCAGTCTTAATTGGACTGGGAGGTGGAAGTTCATTAGATGTAGTAAAATATGCTGCACCTGAATTGAAGAAAGAAAAAATTCTAATTCCAACTACATTTGGAACTGGAGCTGAAATGACAACCTATTGTGTTCTCAAATTTGATGGAAAAAAGAAATTGTTACGTGAAGATAGATTCTTAGCTGACATGGCTGTAGTTGATTCCTACTTTATGGATGGAACTCCAGAACAAGTCCTCAAAAATTCTGTCTGTGACGCATGTGCTCAAGCTACTGAAGGTTACGATAGTAAACTTGGTAATGACTTGACTAGAACTCTCTGTAAACAAGCATTTGAGATTCTTTATGATGCAATTATGAATGACAAACCAGAAAATTATCCATATGGATCAATGTTATCTGGAATGGGATTCGGAAATTGTTCTACAACATTAGGACATGCATTGTCTTATGTGTTCTCAAATGAAGGAGTACCTCATGGATATTCTTTATCTTCTTGTACTACAGTTGCACACAAGCATAACAAATCAATCTTCTATGATAGATTCAAAGAAGCAATGGACAAACTTGGTTTTGATAAATTAGAACTCAAAACTGATGTTTCAGAAGCTGCTGATACTGTCATGACTGATAGAGGTCATTTGGATCCAAATCCAATACCGATATCTAAAGATGACGTCGTAAAATGTCTTGAAGATATCAAAACAGGTAATTTATAAAAAAATTCATTTTTTTATCTTTTTTCTTTTATCTAAACTGCGAAATTGGCAGATTAACTAAACTTTTTATTGTGATGTACTTTTGTACATGTACTTGGCATCAAAACAACTCAAATTTGGTATTCAAAATGGATTAAATGTTGCTAGAGCAGGATATACTGAAGATCAGATTATTACTGCATGTCAACTCGCTGATCGAACTGGATATGATTCTATTTTCTATATGGACCACACAAATGTTCCACAATGGAAAAATGCAACTGTTTTAGATCCATGGGTCATGTTATCTGCAATTGCTGCAGTTACAAACAATGTTGAGTTGGGAACTTGTGTCACTGATGCAATTAGAAGACATCCATCAAATATTGCACTAGCTGCAATTACCCTTGATAGAATTTCTAAAGGTAGAGCAATTCTTGGTATTGGTGCTGGAGAGGCACAAAATCTTAAAGAATTTTGTATTCCGTTTGAAAAACCAGTTTCAAAATGGGCTGAACAAATTGAAGTTATCAAAAAATTATATGATTCTAATCCTGATAATACTGTAGATTATGAAGGCAAGTATTATCAATTAAAACAAGCATGCTTACAAGCTGCACCAATCAGAAAACCACATCCCCCAACTTACATGGCTTCTGGTGGTAAACGTACACTTGCATTAACTGGTAAACTTGGTGATGGTTGGTTACCAATTGGTTATACTCCTGAATTATTTGAAGATCATAGAAAACAAATTGAAATTTCCATGGATGCAAATAACAGAACACAAGAAGATAAGGATAATTTCCAAATGGCTTTAGATATTGATGTTTATTTCTCTGATAATGCTGAGGTTTCTTGGACTAAAATGAAAGAAGCCGTTAAAGTTAGTCTCTTCAAACCTGAAATTTTGAGAGTTCATGGATTAAAAGAAATTGAAGGATTTGATTTTGTCAAATACTTTACAGAATATTCAATGTCTGATCAAAGTTGGATTGTAAAAATGAGAGAAGCTGCAACTAAAATCCCTGATGCTATTGCAAGATCTTCTACTGCAGTTGGTACTCCTGAGGATATGATTCCTGTCTTTGAGAGATTCATGGAGGCTGGTGTTAATCACTTTGTAATTAGATTCTGGGGTAAGAATTACTTTGGTTCTATTGATAAATTTGCAAGTCATGTAATGCCTGTATTACGTGAAAAACACAAACAAAAAAATTCTTAATTTTAAATTTATAGAAAATCCTTTACTATGTCCTACACTTGATGTAATTATGGATGACGATATTCCTGAAGTTGTAAAAAAATGTCTTGATATTTTAGATGATAATTTGGATATTATTTCTAATATTGAATTAGATTTAGATGATGAAAAAAATAATGATTTGACTCCAGATATGTCACTTCATAATTTGTATGATATGACTGAAGATGTTGCAGAATCTGAAAAAATCAAACGGGCTGAATCTAAATTCATTAGAAGACAATCTGAAAATTCTTAGCGATTTCGTGAATTATGTTGATGTTTGTTTTTTGCTAACTGCTTTACTTTTCTTTTAGTTTGTTGTTTGAGTAATCTTTTTCTTGTTCTCTCTGTTCCACTTGTTGAACCTTGAACAATTTTTGTTTTACTTCCATCTTTTAACATAATCACTTTTCCCTTAAATCTAAATTCCACATCTCTACATTTGATGTAATATCGTTTAAGACAGAAAAATATTCTGTTATTTGTCCCATGCATTTCTTTAACCTCTTTTGATTTTTTTAATTCACTGAGTATATTTCGAAGTAAACCTTTGTCAATATCTGTTATTCTGTGTAATTCTCTAAACCAGATAAATTTTGATTGTGAACCCCATTCTTCCAAAAGATCTATCACTTCTTTTGTGGCTTCTTCTGTTTCTTCATTTTGAATCATTATTTTGATTAATTTATTGCTAAATTTAGCAATTTACATTAATGAAAAGTTTGAATCAATAAAGTCAATTTTTAGAATGTTCTATATTTTTGATTATTTTTGTGATTATTTGTCATGAGTGATAAATTAAAGAATGAATGTGATGAATTAGGATGCAGAATACTCCAGATAAAAGAATTAGCAAGAGAATTGGATGCTGAATAATTCTATCTTTTAGATTTCTTCTTTCGTTCTTTTATTCTTGATTTTGTAACTTTAACTGATTGTTTTTGATTATTTTCCATTTTACTTGCAATTGAATCAATTTCTTTAATGATTTTAGATTGCTCTTCTGTGGAATTTGATTTTAGTAATTTCTTTTTTAATTTTTTTAATTGATTTGAATATCCATCAAATTCTCCTTTCAAATCATCTAGATATGGATCCTTCATGTTGATTTTAAATTGTTCTTATATTTTAGGTATTTTTTTAAATTCAGTATTGACATTTTGATCTTAATTTATAATATTATTTTTCTTAAACTACCTTATGCAACTTGTTGGAATTCTTCAAATAAAATCAATTGAAAAAATTAAAGAATTTCTTAATGAGGAACATGTTGGACGAATATCTAGTATTGATAAAAATGGTTTTCCACAAATAATTCCAATGAACTTTGTTTTTCTTAATAATGCTGTCTACATGCACTCCCATGTAAAAGGTGAAAAACTAGATAATATTTCTCAAAATAATAAAGTTGGTTTTGAGGCTGACAGAGAATTAGAATTTTTACCGTCTTATTTTGAAGATCCTCATAATGCTGCTTTAGCTGATACTTTGTACATTAGTGTTGTAATCAAAGGAACAGCTTCTTTTGTTTCTGATCGAGAAGAAAAAACATTGGCTTTGAATGAATTAATGAAAAAATATCAGCCTGAAGGATTTTATGATCCTCTTCAATCTAATACCCGTGTTATAGATGCAGTTGCCATCATAAAAGTAACTCCACAAACACTTCATGGAAAATATAAGATTGGTCAGCACATGAATTCTAATGAACGAATGATTTTAGCTCAAAAAATTTCTGAAAAAAATTCTTCAACTTCTAAAAATACTTTGAAGATTATGGGTTTTGAAGAAATTGATGATGTATTAAGAATGGTTGATGAACCTGTATGGTAATTTTATCTTAATATCACCATTGCTTTAAATTCAGTTTTTAGTGATTGTAACTGTTGCAACAAATCTCAAAATTTGAATTAGTATCTGATTATTCTCCTACAGGTGATCAACCTCAAGCTATTGATGCTTTGGTTGAAGGTGTGAAACAAAAATCAGTTCAAACTTTACTTGGTGTTACTGGAAGTGGTAAGACTTTTTCAGTTGCAAATGTAATTGCTAGAACTGGTAAAAATACGCTAGTAATTTCTCATAATAAAACACTTGCAGCACAACTTTATGCTGAATTGAAACAATTTTTTCCAAAAAATAATGTTGGTTATTTTGTTTCTTATTATGATTATTATCAACCTGAAAGTTATTTGCCTCAAACTGATACTTATATTGAAAAAGATACTCAGATTAATGAAAAAATTGAAAAGTTAAGACTAGAAGCAACTGCGATGTTGTTATCTGGAGAACCTACAATAATTGTCTCCACTGTATCTTGTATCTATTCTCTTGGTAATCCCCAAGAATGGAAAGATTCTTCAATTCTAGTTAGTACTGGAGATGAAATTAAACGAACTGATTTAATTCGAAAATTAGTTGATGCCAGATATGAGCGAAATGATGTTGAAGTTTCTCCTGGAAATTTTAGAGTAAAGGGCGATACTATTGATATCACTCCTGCATACTCTGAAGATATAATTCGAATTTCTATGTTTGGTGATGAGATTGAAAAAATAACTTTACTTGATCATGTTTCGTTAAAAGAAAAAAAGAAAATAACCCAAATGACTATTTTTCCTGCAAAACATTATCTAATTGCTAAGGATGTCACTAAAAAAGCAGTAAAGTCTATTCGAGATGAATTAAAACGTCATTTACCCACATTAAATGAACTTGAAAAACAACGACTTGAAATGAGAACCAATTATGATTTAGAAATGATTGAAGAATTAGGATATTGTTCTGGTATAGAAAATTACTCTAGACATTTTGATGGACGTAATGAAGGTGATAAGGCATATTGTTTAATGGATTTTTTTGGTGATGATTATCTTTTAGTGATTGATGAATCTCATGTTACATTGCCTCAATTACATGGAATGTACAAAGGTGATTATTCAAGAAAAGATAAACTCGTAACATATGGATTTAGATTACCTAGTGCATATGATAATCGACCATTAAAATTTGAAGAGTTTGAAGAATATATTCAAAATACTATCTTTGTTTCAGCCACCCCTTCTGAATATGAAAAGAAAATATCTGCAAAAATTGTTGAACAATTAGTAAGGCCTACTGGATTACTTGATCCTCAAATTGAAATTAGACCTACTAAGGACCAAATGGATAATTTAATTTCTGAAATAAACAAACGGTCTAAAAACTCTGAACGTGTTTTAGTGACTACTTTAACTAAAAGAATGGCTGAAGATTTAGCTGAATATCTCTCAAAAAAGGATGTTAAAGTTAGATACATGCATTCAGAAATTGATGGATTACAAAGAACTGAAATTATTCGTCAATTACGGTTAGGTGAATTTGATGTTTTAGTTGGAATTAATCTTTTACGAGAAGGTTTGGACATTCCAGAGGTTTCGCTTGTGGCAATTTTAGATGCTGATAAAGAAGGTTTTTTGAGAAATTTTACTAGCTTAATTCAAACTTGTGGTAGAGCTGCAAGAAATGTAACTGGTACTGTAATAATGTATGCTGATACAAATACAAAATCTATGAAAAATACTATTGATGAAACTGTCCGTCGTAGAAAAAAACAAATTTTATACAATCAAGAACATGGAATAATTCCTAAGACAATTATGAAATCTGTTCCAGAACAAGAAATTGCATTGGATGAATCAAAATTAAAATCAATACATGATCTTAGAAATGATGTAATTGATTTAGATGCTCAAATGAAAAAATTTTCTGAAGAATTAGATTTTGAGCAAGCCATTGCTTGTAGAGATAGAATAAAAAGATTGGAAAAGGAGATTGAATTTAGAAATGATAGATAATAAATTAAAAATTAGAGGTGCACGTCATCACAATTTAAAAAACATTGATGTTGATATTCCAAAAAATAAACTAGTTGTAATTAGTGGTTTATCTGGTTCTGGAAAATCTACTTTAGCTTTTGACACAATTTATGCTGAAGGACAACGAAGATATGTTGAATCTCTTTCTTCATATGCTCGTCAATTTTTAGAAATGATGGATAAACCTGATGTTGATTCTATTGATGGATTATCTCCTGCAATTGCAATTCAACAAAAAACTACTAGTAAAAATCCCCGTTCTACTGTTGGTACTACAACTGAAATTTATGATTACATGCGTTTACTTTATGCCCGAATTGGAATTCCTCATTGTACAAATTGTAAAAGAAAAATATCTACACAATCTGTTGAAAGAATTTGTGATTCTGTACTCAAAGATTTTTTGGGACAACAAATATTGGTTTTATCTCCACTTATTCAAAGAAAGAAGGGTACCTATGAGAAACTTTTTGAACAAATTAAGAAGGATGGATATTCTAGAATACGCCTAAATGGTGAAATTTTGAACCTAGATGATGGTATTCCTCCATTAGATCGACAAAAATGGCATAATATTGAAATTGTTGTAGATAGAATATCTACAAGTAAATCTGAAAGATCTAGAATTTTTGAGGCTATTCAAACTGCAATCAAAGCATCAAAAGGTGATGTAATGATTTCATCTGATAAATCTGAAAAAATCTTTTCTCAAAATAATGCCTGTCCTCATTGTGGATTAACAATTGGTGAATTGGAGCCGCGAAATTTTTCATTCAATTCTCCTTTTGGCTTATGTAAAACATGTAATGGATTGGGAGTTAAAATGGAATTTGATTCTGCTTTGGTAATTCCTGATAAAACTAAATCTATTTTGGAGGGGGCAATTGTTCCGTGGAGTGGAAGATTTTCTGCATTTAGAAAACAAGCATTAAGAACAGTTGGTGAAAAATTTGGATTTGATTTAATGACTCCTATTGAAAAAATAAAACCAAAACATCTTGAAATTATTTTACATGGAACAACTGATTTAATTAATTTTCAATATAATTCTAAATCTGGTGATTCCTCGTGGAAATATACTAATGCATTTGAAGGTGTACTTGTAAATCTTCAACGTGTTTTTCTAGAAACTGATTCTGAATCAAAACGTGAATGGCTTAAACAATTCATGCGTGATACTCATTGTAATACATGTGATGGCAAAAAACTAAAACCTGAATCTCTTGCAGTCACAGTTAATGATTTGGGAATAATGGATGTGTGTGATTTATCAATTACAAATTGTTTTGATTTCTTTTCTAATCTAAAATTGACTGACACTGAACAACATATTGCAAGAGATATTCTTAAAGAAATTAAAGAACGTTTGGAGTTTTTAATTAATGTTGGATTAAATTATCTTTCATTAAATCGTCTTAGTTCTACATTATCTGGTGGTGAATCCCAAAGAATTAGGTTGGCTACTCAAATTGGTTCTAATCTTACTGGTGTTTTGTATGTGCTTGATGAACCTACCATTGGATTACATCAGCGTGATAATGCAAGATTGATTAAAACGCTAAATAAGCTACGAAATCTTGGTAATACTGTTATTGTTGTAGAGCATGACGAGGAAGTTATACGAAATTCAGATTGGATAATTGATTTGGGTCCTGGTGCTGGTGTACATGGTGGAAATATTGTCTTTGAAGGAACAATTAAAAAAATTTTACAGACAACTAAATCTGTAACTGGAACTTATCTAAAAGATAATTCATTAATTGTTTTAAAAAATAAAATTCGTAAACCTGATGGTGTATTAATTATCAAAGGTGCATCCGAAAATAATTTAAAAAATATTGATGTTGAAATTCCTCTAGGACTTTTTGTATCTGTAACTGGAGTATCTGGTTCTGGAAAATCCACTTTGATTAATGATATTTTACTTAAAAGTATTGAGAATCATTTTTCTAAAACTCATATTCGATCCGGTGATCATACAGAAATTTCTGGTTTAGATAATATTGATAAAGTAATTGCCATTGATCAATCTCCTATTGGTAGAACTCCTCGCTCAAATCCTGCAACCTATATCGGTGCATTTACTCCAATCCGAGAATTATACTCTAACACTGCATTATCAAAAGAACGTGGTTATGCCCCAGGACAATTTTCATTTAATGTTGCTAATGGAAGATGTTTTGCTTGTGAGGGTGATGGTGTTAAACAAATTGAAATGCAATTTCTATCTGATGTATATGTCAAATGTGATGAATGTAAGGGAAAACGATACAACTCTGAAACCCTATCTGTATTATACAAAGGAAAAAATATTTCTGATATTTTACAAATGACTGTTTATGAAGCATTAACTTTCTTTGAAAATGTTCCTTCCATTCAAAGAAAATTACAAACTGTTAATGATGTTGGTTTGGGATATATCAAACTTGGACAATCTTCTACTACATTATCTGGAGGTGAGGCTCAACGTGTAAAACTTGCTTCAGAATTATCTAAGCGTGGTACTGGAAAAACTCTGTATATCTTAGATGAGCCTACTACTGGCTTACATTTTGCAGATGTTCAAAAATTATTAGATGTTTTAAACAGATTAGTAAATTTGGGTAATACTGTTGTTGTAATTGAACATAATATGGATATCATTAAAAATTCAGATTGGTTAATTGATCTAGGTCCCGAAGGTGGAGATGAGGGAGGTCGTATTGTTACTGTTGGTACTCCTTCTGATGTTTCAAATTCCCCTGGTAGCTATACTGGAAAATATTTAAAAAAATTATTGTAACATGACATTTGATATTTCTAAAATAATCATTCCTACAAATCCTGGTATTTATTTAATGAAAGATTCTGATGGAAAAATTATCTATATTGGAAAAGCAAAAAATTTGAAAAACCGTGTTCGTTCTTATTTTAATAAAAATCAAAATTATAAAACTCAAAAATTAGTTGAAAATATTTCTGAAATTGAATTTGTCTTAACTGATAATGAAAGTGAGGCTTTTCTTTTAGAGTCTAATATGATTAAAAAATATAGACCTCGATTTAATATTGAGTTAAAAGATCAACAACGCTATACCTATCTGCGATTATCTGATGAAAAGTATCCTCGATTATTGGTGGCTCGACGAACAAGAGATGGCAAGTTTTTGGGTAAAGGAAAATTCTATGGTCCGTTCACTCAAGGAAGTTCAAAATTACTTACAATTGGAACTCTTAGAAAATCATTTCAAATAAGAATTTGTAAAACTCTTCCAAAAAAAGTATGTCTTGAATATCATTTAGGTAATTGTGAAGGTCCTTGTGAATTTAAAGATGCTCAAGAAAAATACCCTGAACATGTAAAAAAATTAGAAGATGTTCTAAAGGGAAAAAATGACACCAAAATTTTTACAAAAAAATTAAAAGATGAAATGTATCAAGCAGCTGAATCTCAACAATTTGAGCGTGCAAAAGATATTCGTGATACGCTAATTAGGCTTGGAAGTCTTCAAACTAAACAAAAAATGGAGTATGTTGAAAATTCTGATGAAGAATATTTTGGTATTGGAATTCAACAACAAACTGCAACTGTAATGAATTTTAGAATGATTAATGGTGTGATTCGAGATAGCGATAAGTTCTTTTTTGATTTGGTAGGCGATAATTCATTTTCAAATTTTCTTTATCAATACTATTCTACACATAAAATTCCAAAATTAATTATTACAAGCGAACTTCCTGAAAATCAAAAATTATTGGAATCTTTATTGTCTGAACAATCTGGATTTATTGTAAAAATAATGACTCCTACAAGAGGTAAGAAAAATGATATTATGAATTTAATTTTAAAAAATATTAAATTAATTCACTCTAATGGTGCTAATCCTGCATTAATTGAATTACAAGAAATTCTAAATTTGCCATCATTACCTAACATCATTGAATGTTTTGATATTTCTAATCATGGTGCCGAATTTGCAGTTGGTTCTATGGCTAGATTTGTAGATGGAATTCCAAATAAATCTGGATATAGAAAATTCAAAATTAAAACAATCACTGGTAGAGATGATTTTGCAATGATTGGTGAAATTATAAAAAGAAGATATTATAGATTATTAGAAGAAAATTCTACACTGCCTGATTTAATTTTGATTGATGGTGGTAAAGGACAATTAAATGCTGCATTGAAATCTTTAGAATCTCTGGGATTAAAATTACCTTGTATATCTTTAGCAAAAGAAAATGAAGATGTATATCTTCCTAAAATTAAAAATCCTATAACAATTCCTAAACATAAAGAATCATTAAAAATTTTACAACATGCTAGGGATGAAACTCATAGATTTGGTGTTGCATACAACCGTACTATACGTAAAAATCAAATAAAATAAAAAAGAAAAATTTTGGTTAGTTTACACTAACGCTTCCAACCATCCAAGGATGAACCATACAGAAGTAATCATAACTTCCTGCTTCATCAAAGGTAAATGCATAATTTGCGTTTGCCATTAGTAAACTACTATCAAATACACCTGATGGGCCCGTTGCTGGACTGCCGCCAGTTACTGTATGTGCTGCAGTTGGTTCATTTACCCATTCAACAGTATCTCCTGCATTAATTGAAACCATTGCTGGTGAAAAACATGCATTTGTTGTTTCACATCCTGGAACTGATGTTCCAGTTGGAATATCTACGATAACTGTTTTTGGTGCGGCTGCTGCATCTGCTGCTGCTTGTGCTGCTGCATCTGCGGCTGCTTTGTCAGCTGCTGCTGCTTTGTCAGCTGCATCTGCGGCTGCTTTGTCAGCTGCTACTGCATCTGCTGCTTTGTCAGCTGCATCTGCTGCTGCTTTGTCAGCTGCTGCTGCATCTGCTGCTTTGTCAGCTGCATCTGCGGCTGCTGCATCTTGCCTATCTTGTAATGAATCAGTGTTTACTGAATTTTCTGCTTCAGCTCTAATTTTGGCTGCTAACTCAGCACCAAAACCGTCAGATGACGTTTGTGGTTCTGAGACTGGAGTTGAAACCGATGGTGTGGTTGTTGGTGTGTAATCTACAGAATCGCCTACTGCGGCAATTCCTACACCTACTAGTGCAATAGCTATTGAAAAAACTATTGCGGCTTTATCTATACCTGCCATTTATTGGAAAATCATTACTACTCTAAATAAATCTAATAACATGATCTACGTATTTTAGAAATACTTGAAATATTTACAAGAATTTGAACTATCTATTGTAAATTTCACTTGATCGCTTTAATTTAATCATGGGTGTTGTTAACGTTGTTTAACAATTGTCTGTTTTATTTTTTAATGTCCTAATTTTATTTGTAATTACGATTGAGAGATCTCACCGAGTAACTATTCGTTATCGGTCTTAATCTCTTTTTTTAATA
>Ga0207990_1000575_pt1 | contig 21025 bp, 15 predicted proteins | sample ETNtaG_8_FD_185780 | JGI IMG/M metagenome (GOLD analysis project Ga0207990, IMG submission 185780) | Marine microbial and viral communities from oxygen minimum zone, Eastern Pacific Ocean - ETNP201406SV75 (SPAdes) (version 2) | ecosystem: Environmental > Aquatic > Marine > Oceanic ...
GGCAGAATTTCAATTAGCTGGATTTTATGAACAAGGTACAGTTTCACCTGATTTAGGAAAAAACTTTTGGAAAAATTTTAAAGATAGCTATGGATTAGGAATAAGATTTATCACTGGATCAGCCGTAGCAAGATTAGACTTCGGTTTTTCTGATGAAGGTGGAGCTACTACAGCTTATTGGGGTTATCCTTTTTAATTTCATATCCGCCAAAAAAGGCTATCTATTTTCTGCAGAGAGAGAAATTATAGTTAGGCCGCAAGATAGGTAGAGTTTTCTTCTAAGGCTCCATGATCGGGTATCTTCAACGATCCCCTCATGGATGGATCAAAACCTAGATGGCGAATCACTTTGATTGCCGAACGAACAGCAGATTCCAAGAGGGGAACCCCCGGGGCAGCATAGGAACCACAAAAAAATACTTTCCGAGAAGGAAGTTTATGCAAGAGATCCAATTCCTTTAGTAGATGATGGTTGTCCTGATTTACAACGGCTCGTTCCATGGGTACCGCAACAATGACCTTTTCCGATTTAGGTTCAAATAGGGGATTCCAGGTCTGTAAAACCGGTTCATGATGAGAAATGGTAGGCTCTAACGGATTGACCCAAACACTGAACATGGACTGGCTGAAATCCTTATCCATCTGATAATGAAGGGGAGACCAATCCTGTTTTCTTTCGGGCATAAAACGGACATCCCGGTGTACCCAGAGGGTTCCCGAGTCATAGGAGAAGGAATTCAGGAGTTTACTTTCACTGGAATACTTTTCCGGTAGAAAATTCAGTTGATTTGCTTGAACGGAGCAGATCACATAATCAAAAGGGCCAAATCTCGTATTTTGGGAATAAAGAAAAATCCCGGACGATTTTTCCACCAACTTTTCGACCTGAATTCCATTTTGCCAGTTGAGTCCTTCTCCGAGTTTCTCTGCAAGGGCCTTTGTTCCCCCTTGAAATCTCCGGAGCCTAGGCCCGAACACAATTGTTTGAAGCAAGTTGAGAATTTGCTGAGCAGGCCACTGGTCGAGGGTTTTTTCGTCACAGGTGCAGATGGTGGTTAAAATCGGATAGAGCAACCCTTTCCAGAAAAGAGGATCCGTACGGTGCTGATCTGCAAATTCCTTGAGGGTTAGACCTGAATCCAGGACGTCCGGAACTGACCTGGAAAGTCGAATGAAACCCAAAAGTACGCGGTAGGTTTCCGAGCGTAGCAGATAATTCAACGGAGCCCAAGGAATAATTCTCGAGCCAAATTGGAGTTTGCTACTTCGGAACCATGTTTCGGCATTTAGCCAACTACAGGCAACCGTTGTGTCTACTTCGAAGGTTTGCACACCTACCTTTTCGCACAGTTCAAGCACTGAGGCCCATGCATGAGGGCTCATGACTCTCAAGGGCAAGTCGACATAGCCGGACTCACCTAGCTCGTCATTCAAGAACTGGGTATGCGAGTCCATCCCCCGATTTATGTGAGCTTCAAGGATAGTGACTTCCGCACCTCCCTCTCTGCAAAGCCACCCCGCAGCGAGTCCGGCCATGCCGCTGCCAATGACCGCAACTCTTTTCTTCATCTTTTTATCTTCTTTTATCATAAAATATTAATTCGTTAGCATGAAAACATTGTCAACCAAAATTAATCATTGTGTCTTAATGTGTCTAATGGATTTGAGTAAGTTTACAAGGCAGTATCGAACTCGCATTTTCATCCGCTGATTCAGGAATTTTCTTTAAAGTTGCACCTCTATGAGTAATAGGTTATTTCTGTCTCATTAGGCATTTTATTAGTATAATGTTTATTAATAATATAACATAATTATATATTCACGCAGCTTGTTACACAATCAATATTATTGTCTTTATATTGCTTTCTACTACTCCGACATCGTATCGTTTAGAGAATATTGCGTTAGAGTAAAAAAAGTGTTTAGTTAAACCTAATTAAACTTGTTTGCATATTTCTGCTTCACAATTTATTAAAATCTTCAGTTATAATTTTTGGGATGCAAGTAACTAAGTATGAATCTCAGCCTGTACTTTGATAAAGGGACTCTCCTGCTTTACGGTGCAGAAGAGGATCAGCTTACTTTACTTGAAGCTGTTGACTGGGATGAGCGCACACAATGTTACCGAGCACCGGCTGTGGATTACCGCCGTTTGGTGACAACCCTGCGGGAACAAAAGATTCCTTTCCAGGACCATGCCCGTAAATTTTCCGCAGCAACCTTTCCCCTGAAAAAAAAGATCACACCTCGATCCTTTCAGCAGGAGGCAGCAGATACATGGATGACGGAACAGCGCGGTGTTGTGGCATTGCCGACAGGAGCAGGTAAAACGATTCTGGCAGTCATGTTGATTGCGAAAACAGGACGTCCTACACTGATTCATGTGCCGACCATAGACCTGATGCGTCAATGGAAAGAGGTTTTGAGTGAATATTTTGATTCGCCTATTGGTTTACTGGGTGGCGGAATCAATAACATACAGCCGATTACGGTGGCAACCTACGATTCAGCCCTAATCCATGTTACTCATAAAGGTAATCAGTTTGGATTATTGGTTTTTGACGAATGTCACCACTTGCCAGGAGAGCAATATCAATTCACCGCTCTTGGTTCAATAGCGCCTTTCAGACTTGGTTTAACGGCGACTCCGGAGCGTGCTGATGGAAAAGAAGCTCATCTTTACGAACTTTGCGGTTCTCTTTGCTACGAGGTTCATATTGACGAATTAAGCGGTCGTACTCTCGCACCTTACGTGGTGGAGACGATTGAGGTAGAAATGCGACCGAATGAACGTGAACAATATGAGACTGCGCGAGTAACTTATACGAACTTTTTACGAAAATCACGTGTTAATTTTCAACATCCTAACGGCTGGTCCATTTTTTTACGCAAAACCAGTGAAAGTCCGGAAGGCAGAGAGGCTTTTAAAGCATATCTGTTGCAAAAGAAACTCAGTCAGGCATCCGGAGCAAAAATTGATCGTTTGTGGGAACTGATACAGCATCATCAGGGGGACCGTATGCTGGTTTTTACGCAAGATAATGAAATGGCCTACGACATTGGACGAAGCTTCATGTTACCTGTACTTACACATCATACTAAGCTTCCGGAGCGTGAAGCCTTTTTGAAAGCCTTCCGGACAGGAGAATACCCGATTCTAGTCACATCTAAAGTGCTGAATGAAGGAGTCGACGTACCGGATGCGAATGTTGGCGTGATTGTTTCCGGAAGCGGCAGTATTCGTGAACATGTTCAGCGTCTGGGCCGAATACTACGGGCACGTCCGGGGAAACAGGCTGTGCTTTATGAACTTGTCTCCGGTGATACTGGAGAATATTTTACCAACCAGAGACGTAGAAAGCATCGTGCTTACGAAGGAACTACTGTGCTTCCGAACCAATCGGGGCAAAATTATTCCCAAATTAATTGATCCGGAAGCAGTTAACTTAATAGAAATAGCGGAAGAGTTGATAGCGGTTTTTTCCGGAAGTGTGGGTGATGTCCGTGAAAAACTTGAGGATAGTACAAAGCGGGTATTGGATGCTTTCCCGGGAAATGCTATTGTAGGAAGAGGACTGGAAAAACTCCTGCTTGACCGTACCGAATTTGATACGGAAGCAAAAACTGAATTATCCGAATTCAGAGAAAAAATATTTAGCTGCTCTTCCACCTTATTGAGGGGGAGGGGCGAGGTTGGTCTTCGGGGTATAGAGGTGGGGGGCGGAGTCTGTTTGGAAGAATATCGTAAAGCTGTCGCTCAGGATATTGGTATTTCTACTACCGAACTTGGAAGTCAACTTTACGGAGATTTACCGCCATTTCAACAAGTATTGAGCTTCCGGAAAATGAGTGCTGAGGGTTTGCTTCATCGTTATAACTGTGCTCAAATTCAGGGGCTGCTTTTACGCTGTGAAGCGATGACCATTCGCTTGCCTGAAAGCAGCACCGCGAAACTGCGGCAATTACTGAAATATCTGCGTTTTAATAAATTGTTGTGCAGGATCAGCGGTATTCGAGATCACGAAAAGTCGCTACTGCTGGAGATAGACGGACCTTTGAGTATGTTTGTGAACACTCAGAAATACGGTTTTAATCTTGCAAATTTGTTTCCAGCAATATTGCATCAGCCCAGTTGGCAACTGGACGCAGAAGTAAGGATGCGAAAAAACCAGCTTCACAGTTTACACCTCGATCAAACTTGCGGGATTCGCTCGCACTATCGGCAATTCCTGTCTTATGTTCCGGAAGAAATCCATTTGTTAAGCCAACAACTTGCGAAAAAAATTCCAGCTTGGGAATTAACTTCTTCAGCGGGTTATCTAAAATTGACTGGAGAATCAGTTTGTTTCCCGGATTATCTGTTAACCCACAGTTCAGGAAAGAAGGTTGCGATGGAACTTTTCCATACATGGCATGCTGCTCCACTCCAGGAGCGTTTGCAACAACTGGATGCGCAAAACCACGCACCTTTGCTGTTAGGCGTAAATCGCTGCTTACTAAAAAATGAGGAATTAGCTAAGAAAGTAGAGTCCTCCCCTTATTTTTCACGTTTTGGTTTTTATTTCAGAGAAGCTCCGACAGCCGCAAAAATAATACCTCTGATGGGTAAATGGTTGAGAAATGTAAAAAAGACACTTTAGAACAATTATTCTGGCTTTAGAGTGTAAGTTGTCGTAAGTTAGCTGTTTTTTTCTCAGTAAGCGGTTATGGGCGAATTAAGCCTAATGTATTTCGCATCACTAATGTATGGTAGACCCGGAAAATATTCGCTAATTTGGCTTGTGCATAATACTTCAATATTTCCATACTTTTTTATATTTCTCCATTAGATGATATATTTCAATATTAAAAAAAACAGATCTACTTATATAAACATTTGGACAATGATTTAACACAAAATGGACAGACTGAATTTTTAGCACTAATCAAAATCAAGTTAAGCCACAAAAGGCTTGAGATTTGCTCTTAAAATGTAATTAAATATAATGTCATTTAAAGTATCAGGCAGTCTTTGTGGAAAGGCTGTCTTCATCTCAAAGAAAAAAATATCTTTCCATGGAATCATCCGTTGACGAACTAGGCAAACTGAAGTATTCGCTCTCCCTCGATATTTCTCTTAAAGAAATCAAACCCACCTACGATGACATTTATCGGCAGTTGAAAAACACACGTCTCAATGGTTTTCGCCCCGGAAAACACCCAAAAGGTTGGTTGGAGAAACGTTTCTTGTCCGCAATGCACCAAGAAGCAGTGGATCGGGTAATTCCAGGCTACATGGAAAGCGCGCTTAAGGAGCACTCCCTCCGTCCGATTACAATGCCTGTAATTCAGAAAATCGATTTTGACCGTAAATCTCCGCTTTCCGCGACAATTCATTTTGAAATTTCACCCAAACTTGTTCCACTTGATTACGGAAAAATACTTTTGGAAAAAAAGGAACTCGAGGAAGTTTCAGCAGCAGATGTTACCGCAGAACTGGAAACTATTATCCAGCGTGAAGAAGTGCTTGCGCCCAAAGAAGGAAAAGATGTCAAAGTAGAAAACAATGATTGGGTGCTGATAAATTACGAAGGAACTCTTGAGGGTACGGAATTTACTGACTCAACAGGAAGTGACATGCAATTCAAAATTGGAACTCCGGATTTAGCTGAGTTTCATGACTGCCTTTTGGGAATGTCTAGCGGAGATGAAAAAGAAGAGGAACTTGAACTGCCGGAACGTTTTGGTGAAAATGCAGGTAAAAAGGCAAATTTTAAAATTCAGTTAGCGGAAATATCAATTGTTAAAAGACCTGAGTTAGACTTGGAGTTTTTTAAGAAATACGGTGTTGAAGATGAAAAAGAGTTAAAAGAAAAAGTAGGTGAATCCATAACTTCCCGTAAAAAAGCTGAACTTCAAAGTGAATACCGTATAGCTGTTAGAGCACAACTTTCTGCATTATATGATGAATTTGATTTGCCGCAAGAATTGATGGATTTTGAGCAGGAGCAGGTTCAGAAAGAATTGGATAAGATGTCTGGAGAAAAGGAAATAACTGAAGAAGAAAAAGAGAAAAAAAAGCAGGAAGGCTTTGATAACGCGAAAATGGATTTACGGATGAAATTCATTCTTGACTCAATCAGTGAACATGAGGAACTGAAATTTGACGAAAATGAAGCAGCCCGTGAATTTGTTGGTCTGGCGCAAATTACAGGACAATCTCCTGACGAACTGATTCAGTCACCATTTGGAAGAGATATGTATCAACGCATAATCATCCGCAAACAGGGAGACGCAACTCTTGACAGAGTGGTAGCACGGGTGTTCGGTGACGCTATTGAAGAAAATGTCCCTGATACCCATGAACATGTTCATGATGAAAATTGTGATCATGATCATTAATCATTATCATAAATAATTTCTAAATTCTATATTTATAAGCTGGTTATCCATGTCTCTAATACCAATGGTTGTCGAGCAGAATAGTCGTGGTGAACGTGCCTACGACATTTATTCTCGACTGCTAAAAGACCGCATTATATTTCTTGGCTCACCGATTGACGACAATGTCGCAAATGTGATGATCGCGCAACTTTTGTTTCTTGAAGCAGAAGATCCTGACAGCGATATTTCTCTTTATCTTAACTGCCCGGGCGGATTAGTTACTTCCGGTATGGCTATTTATGATACAATACAATACCTGAAACCCGATGTGCAGACTATCTGCATTGGACAGGCAACCAGCATGGGCGCGGTTTTACTGGCTGCTGGAGCATCCGGAAAAAGAAAGGCCCTACCGCACGCTAGAATTATGCTGCACCAGATGATGGGCGGTTTTTCAGGACAAGCGGAAGATATTGATATTCAGGCAAAAGAAATTATAAAAATGACTGACGTTTTGAACGATATTCTGGCACGTCACACAGGACACAAGATTGAAGAAATTGCTGAAGATACCCAACGGGATTATTATTTTTCAAGTCAGGAAGCAAAGGACTACGGCATCATTGACGAAGTGATGGAAAACAGAAAACTAAAAGCAGTCTAAAAGAATTAAAACTATGAATACCGTTAAAGAGGCTCTCTTGCGCTGCTCATTCTGTGGTAAAACGCAGGACGAGGTGAAGAAGATAATTGCAGGTCCAACCGTCTATATTTGTGACGAGTGTATTGACCTCTGCAATGAAATAATGGAAGAGGAATATCAGAATGAGCATCCTGATGATATAAAGCAGGAGTTGCTCAAACCAGCGGAAATAAAAGAAGTTCTCGACAGTTATGTGGTGGGGCAGGAACAGTCCAAAAAAGTGCTCGCAGTGGCTGTTCACAATCATTACAAACGAATCAACGCCAATTTTGATGATTCTGATGTAGAACTGCAAAAAAGTAATATCCTCTTAATCGGTCCTACAGGAACAGGTAAGACTTTGTTGGCACAGACTCTTGCCAGAATACTTAATGTACCGTTTGCAGTAGCTGATGCGACATCGTTGACAGAGGCGGGATATGTTGGTGAAGACGTAGAAAACATTGTGCTGAAACTCCTGCAGTCGGCGGATTATGACATAGAGCGCGCGGAGCAGGGCATTATCTATATTGATGAAATTGACAAAATTACCAGAAAAAGTGAAAACGTCTCGATTACACGGGATGTTTCCGGGGAAGGTGTTCAACAGGCACTGTTGAAAATTATTGAGGGCACTGTCGCGAATATTCCACCACAGGGAGGACGTAAACATCCTAACCAGGAAACAATGCAGGTTAACACGGAAAATGTCCTGTTCATTTGCGGAGGAGCATTTACGGCGCTGGACGACATTATTAAGCGGCGTGTTGGACAAAATGCGATTGGTTTTGGTGCAAATGTGCATCATAAAAGCAGGAATGAAAAGTTACTTGCGCAGCTTGAACCTGAAGATTTGCTCAAGTATGGTTTAATTCCTGAATTTATTGGACGTTTACCGGTAGTTGCGACTTTGCATGATTTAGAAGTTGAGCATCTGGTGCAAATTTTACAGGAACCTAAAAATGCTTTGATACGTCAGTATGAAAAAATGTTTGAACTTGAGAATGTTAAACTGACTTTCAAAAAAAACGCGATTGTTACTCTTGCAAAGGAAGCAATTAAACGGAAAACCGGTGCACGTGGTTTGCGTTCAATAATCGAAAACTCAATGCTGGATATAATGTATGAAATCCCCTCTGATCTGGACATTAGTGAAGTTGAGATAAGTAAAGAAACAATTTTACAGAAAGCTAAACCAAAGCTGACCAAGAAACCTTCAAGCAGAATTCCACAAGTCAAAGCCAGCTAATTATCTTAGCGAAAAAAACTTATAATCTAACAGCATTACAACAAATATGGAAAAATTTGATGTATATGGTGTCTGCAATCCGTTGATCGATTTGCTGAGTCATATTCCGGATTCGTTTTTGAAAAAACGTGGAATCGAAAAAAATATCATGCACCTCATTTCACTTGAGGAACAACAGGAACTGTTACTGGCGCTGACTGCTGAGAAGTTAACAGTAGAATTTGCTGCCGGTGGTTCTGGTGCAAATTCAATGATTGGTATTTCTCAACTCGGTGGACGTACTGCTTTCAGTGGTAAAATCGGGAGGGACGAGCATGGAAAAATATATCGTGAAAAACTTGAAGATTTCGGTGTCAGTGCGTGTCTCGCAGAAGGTGACGGCAGCACAGGGAGTAGTCTGGTTTTAGTCAGTGATGACGGTTGCCGCACAATGAATACCTATCTAGGAATGTGTCAGGAACTGCAGGCACCAGATATTGAGCCCGAAGTTATCGAAGCAGCTAAATATCTCTATCTTACTGGATATTTGTGGGACACAGAGTCACAGAAAAAAGCTGTCCGTACAGCACTTGATGAAGCAAAAAGAGTTGGAACTAAAGTCGCTCTGAGTCTTTCTGACCCTTTTTGCGTCACACGACACAAAGAGGATTTCAAAAGTTTGCTACAGGGTTATGCCAGCATGGTATTCAGCAATCAGGAAGAAGCGTTTACTCTGCTTGAGACTGATGTTACACAGGAAGCGGTTGATACAATGTCAAAATGGACTGAAACGGTAGTGTTAACATTAGGTGAAAACGGCGCAATTATTTCACACCTTGGGCAAACATATTATATTGATCCATTTCCGATTCGTGTTGAAGATACAACCGGAGCAGGTGACGCTTTTGCGGCCGGTTTTCTCTTTGGAATGACTCATGATTTTTCTCCGCTGGAAAGTGGACGCATTGGAGCCGCTCTTGCTGGTGCAGTGATTGAACAGACCGGACCACGTTTCCAGGGGCACGCACACTCGCTGATACGTGAAAAACTTGGGATCACGCTTTAGTACATCGATCATCTTATAATGTTACAATTAAACGTTCCCTGAGCGGAGTCGAAGGTGCGCTTTCAAGTGTAAAATTTGTCTTAGTTCCGCTCAACAAGTGGTAAATACTTTTCCTCACAGTTCGTTGCCGGTTGATGACTATCTTTTCAAACAGTGGATTAAACACTATTTCATTCATATACTTTATTTTCCTCACTGCTTAACTGATTCATGGAACTGCTTGCTCCAGCCGGAAACTTAGATAAATTGAAAACAGCTGTTTTGTATGGCGCGAATGCAGTCTATCTGGCAGGTCAAAAATTCAGTTTGCGTGGTGCGTCCGATAATTTTTCTGAGACAGAATTACTGGAAGGAGTCTCGTTTGCGCGGAAAAACAAATGCAAAACATACGTTACACTGAATGCTTTTCTACATGACCATGACCTGAAAGAACTTCCGGAATATGTGAAGTTTCTGGAAGAGTGCGGTGTGGACGCGGTGATTGTTTCTGATCTGGGTGTGATGACTGTTGTTCAGCAGAATTCCGAATTAGTAGTGCATATTTCAACACAGGCCTCCTGTTTAAACGTCCATTCCGCAAAGCTCTGGAAAAGTCTTGGTGCTAAAAGACTGGTTCTGGGTCGTGAGGTTTCTCTCGAAGAAGCAGGAAAAATCCGTAATGAAGCCGGAATTGAGGTGGAACTGTTTATTCACGGTGCGATGTGTATGGCATATTCCGGAAACTGCACCATTTCCAATTACACCGCAGGACGTGACAGTAATCGTGGGGGCTGTGTGCAAAGCTGCCGCTTTTCATATTCCGCAATTCCGGATTCTGCTGAATCAACGGATGAGTCTACGGAACATCTTTCAAGTTCTTTAATGAGTTCAAAAGATTTGCGAGGAATGGACTTGCTGCCTGAATTCATTAAAACCGGTGTAGACAGTATCAAAGTTGAAGGTCGGATGAAAAGTTCTCTTTACGCGGCAACGACCACCAGTGCCTACGCCCGTGCGCTTAAATGGTGTAATTCAACTTCTCAGCAGGAATGGCCGGAGAAGTTAAAAGAGTTATCCTCAATACTGGAAAAAATTCCACACAGAGGCTACACAGAAGGTTCTCTCAAAATTAACGCTGATGCAGAGAGTATTTATCAGGGAGAGAGAAACAGTAGAAATTCCTCTTATGTAATTGCCGGAACGGTCATGGAAGTAGAGCATGGAAAATCATTCACCCTCTTGACACAAAATTCATTTGAGCAAGGAAGAACGTTAGAAGTTTTGACTTTTGAGGGAAAGGTGATAAAGGTTCCCACGCATGAAATGCAGGACATCTCTCACCTTCCGGTTTTAAAAGCAAAGCCCAGCCGTCTTCTGCGATTTTCTTATCCTCAGTTCGGTTCGGGTTCTCCGGAAGTTTCCCGCAGTTGCCGTATTGAACCAATGAATGTGGTACGTTTGCAAGTTTCAGCGGATCAGTAAATTTAAAAATTTACTTCAGCTCAAAGAAATAGCCCGCGGAAAAAGAAAAAGAAGAAGATAGACAGCAGTGCGCCGACAGGGAGAGTTATAACCCATGACATGAATATCCCGCCGATTACCCGTAAATCCAAAGCTCCAATTCCTCTAGCCAGTCCTACTCCGACCACAGCGCCTACCGCGATATGTGTCGTTGAAACCGGAATACCGGTACGAGAGGCGAGCACAACAGTAGCTGCCGCGGCGAGTTCTGCAGAGAATCCACGGGTGGGAACAAGCTCTGTAATCTTTGTACCGATGGTTTGAATCACACGATAGCCCAGCGTTGCCAGTCCGAGAACAATTCCGCAACCACCTAAAATCAAAATCCAAAGAGGAAGTGCAGAATCCTGGGCCATCTCACCTCCGCTTTGCACGATGCTGACAACTGCGGCCATGGGGCCTATCCCGTTTGCTACATCATTTGAACCATGAGCGAAAGCCATTGCGCAAGCAGTGAAGAGCATCATCACGCCGAAGATTCTCTCAATCTGAGTGAACTGGTCATGCACGCTTTCTGCTTCCTGCATTTTCAATCTGACAATCAAAAAACGCCCAATTACAGCTACGATGCAGCCAAGTAACACAGCAATTAAAAAACTTTGTGGTATATTTAATTCTATTTCAAGATGCTTGAGTCCCTTGAACAATGTTACAAGTGAAATGAGGAAGCCTACAAAAAATATATATAACGGTGCATAGCGCTGAGCATTACGAAACGGCGTGTCTGTGTCGAGAATAAAGCGTTGTATACTACGCATTATCAGATATGAAAAGGTACCTCCAACCATGGGAGAAACCACCCAACTGATAACAATGGTGCCGATTTTCGGCCAGTTTACAGCATCCATACCGATGCCGACCATCGCAAATCCTACAATCGCACCGATGATACTGTGCGTTGTAGAAACGGGCCAGCCCATCCAACTGGCGACAGTCAGCCAGAGTGCGGCGGCAAGTAGAGCAGAGAGCATTCCCCAGACAAGAATTTCAGGATTGCCGAGAATTGGAGTTGGGTCAATGATACCCTTGCGGATAGTTTTGGTGACATTCCCACCCGCGATAAAAGCACCGGCAAATTCGAAAATTGCAGCGATGATAATTGCCTGCTTGATGGTGATCGCTCCTGAGCCAACAGAAGTACCCATTGCATTGGCAACATCATTGGCTCCAATTCCCCAAGTCATGTAAAGACCAAGCACTATCGCCAGCATAATGAAGACGGAACCGTACTCAACAAGCATGTAACTCCTTGGTTTTGTATAATAAAAAGCAGTGCATATTTTCAGTCTAATTATGTGCAATCATCAAACGTAGCCGGCTGCCTGTTTTTTTAGAATAATCAGCCAGATCACCAATCCATTCAAAAACCTCATACCAGAAAACAACATCTACAGGTTTCATTTTGTCTTCTACCTCAAACATTTTACGTACAAGCTCATCCTCCAAATCGTCTGCTTCAGTTTCCGCAATTGAAACATGATCAATCATTTCCATTAATTTTTTAATTTCATGGCGCCCAAATCCGGACTCAAGGACGTCTCCAAACTCCCGTGAAAGACCCTGAGCCAAATAACAAACACTTTGTGCTTTTTCGACAAACTGAATTACATCCTGACAAAGTTCTTCAGGCAGGCACATTCTTCTCAGGTTTAATAAATTAGCAATATCCTGTGCCACATCCGCAATAGTATCCTGCATATCAAGCATTTCCAACAAATCACGACGATTTATCGGCATGAAAATATTTCTGGGGAGATGATTGCGGACTTCGTTTTTGATGGTATCTGCTTCTTCTTCAGCTACTGAGATTTGTTGCTGAATTTTTTCGACTTTTGCATAATTCTGCTCGTGGAGTGCTTCAAAAAATTCTTTTAGCGGAGCAATACTTTCGATCACTTTATCCATGTGATCCCGCAGCGGTTTAAAAGGGGACTTGGCAAACATTGAACTGATATTGATCATAAAATCTCCTTATCTTACAATATGAGTGCTTGCAAAATGGTCAATCCCCACTTCCGCCGTTTGTTTGAAATCCGCCGCTTTGCAGGAGTTGATCTTTGCGGGCTTCTTCCAAATCTGCTTTAATCATTTCTTCGATCATTTGCTGTAAATTACAAGTCGGTTGCCAACCTAGTTTTTCTCTGGCCTTGCTTGCATCACCAATCAACAAATCAACCTCTGTCGGCCGGAAATAAGCAGGATCAATGGAAACAAGAATATTTCCGCTTTTGGCATCACGTCCTGTTTCATCAACTCCGTTACCGGACCATTCGAGGGTGATGCCAACCTCTGCAAAAGCACGTTCGGTAAATTCCCTGATTGTAGTGGTTACTCCGGTAGCAAGTACAAAATCTTCCGGTTCTTCCTGTTGCAGCATTCTCCACATACCTTCTACAAAATCGCTGGCATGCCCCCAGTCCCGCTTTGCATCGAGGTTGCCGAGATAGACCCTTTCCTGCTTGCCCATAGAGATTCTCGCAGCTGCACGGGTTATTTTTCTGGTGACAAATGTTTCTCCTCTAACAGGCGACTCATGGTTGAAGAGGATACCGTTGCAGGCGTAAAGATTGTAGGCCTCACGGTAATTGATCGTGATCCAGTATCCATAGAGTTTAGCGACAGCATAAGGTGAACGCGGATAAAACGGCGTTTTTTCGTTTTGTGGGACCTCCTGTGCTATACCATAAAGTTCGCTGGTAGAAGCCTGATAAAACTTGGTTTTTTCATCCATGTTCAAAAGCCGGATTGCTTCCAAGATCCTTAATGTACCAAGCCCATCCGCATTTGCGGTGTATTCAGGTGTTTCAAAAGAAACCTGAACGTGACTTTGAGCTGCCAGATTATAAATCTCATCCGGCCGTATTTCCTGAATTATCCTGATCAGATTGGTGGAATCAGTTAAGTCTCCGTGATGCAGAATAAAATTTCGCTTGCTAACGTGAGGATCTTGATACAAATGGTCAATACGTCCTGTATTAAAACTGGAGGAGCGTCTTTTTAGACCATGAACGATATAATCTTTTTTCAGCAATAGTTCTGCGAGATATGCTCCGTCCTGTCCGGTAATTCCAGTGATAAATGCTACTTTTTTCATCTTTTATTCAAGTTGTTCAATAAGTTATGTAAAATGAAACCGTAAAAAGTCTAAATGGTATACTTTTTTGCCATTCCCGCGAAAGCGGGCATGACAACTATTTACGAAGCCATTATGTATGTGTCATTCAGACTGTGAACCGGATGCAAGTTCTTCAGAATGAATATATTTCAAAGCCTGTCCGACACGCTCCAAGCCAATTTTAAGCTCCTCTTCAGCAATATTCAGTGGCGGTAAAAACCGAAGTACACCCGGTCCTGCAATCAATACCAAAACGCCTTGTTGCTGACAGGCAGTGACCATGGCTGGGGCTTTGTTTTTCCAGGCTTTTGAAAGCACTGCTCCAATCATCAATCCACGACCGCGAATTGTTTCAAATAAACTCAGTTCGTCGTTGAGCGATTCGAGGTGTTTTCTGATAAAGGCTCCTTTATTCAACACTCCTGTCAACATTTCCGGAGTATTTATTTTCCCGAACGCAGCACCGGCAACAGCGGTTACAATTGGATTACCTCCGAAAGTAGTTCCATGGTCTCCTGGTTTAAAACTTTGCGCTAATTTTTCTGTGCAGAGCATGGCACCGATTGGAAGTCCCCCACCGAGCGCTTTGGCCATGGTAACGATATCCGGAATCAGTTTCTGCTCAGAACTTTCCGGAGTCTCCGCAGTTTCCGGAGACACTTCAGATGCCGTTTCTTCCCATTGATAACCGAATAATTTTCCGGTACGTCCCATTCCACTTTGTATTTCATCAAAAATCAAGAGCGCATTATGTTGATCACAAAGTTTTCTTAAATGCAGTAAAAATCCGGATTTTGCAGGATTAACTCCGCCTTCTCCCTGAACCGGTTCCACCATGACAGCGCAGGTGTTTGCTCCGATCATTGCTGTTGCTGCTTCAAAATCATTAAACGGACAGTAACGAAAACCTCCCGGAAGAGGCTCAAATCCCTGTTGATATTTCGGCTGAGCGGTGGCAGTTACGGTGGCGAGAGTTCGTCCATGAAATGAGCCTTCAAATGTAAGGATCTCCCTTTTTTCAGGTGCATGAAGCAGACTGGATGATTTGCGTGCCAGTTTAATTGCTGCCTCATTTGCTTCTGCTCCGGAGTTGCAGAAAAAAACACGATCCGCAAATGTCGCATCCACCAGGTTTTCTGCCAGTTTTATGGCTGGTTCTGTTAAATACAAATTTGTAGTATGCCATAGTTTTCCGGATTGTTCGGTTAACGCCTGGAGCAGTCCCGGATCCTGGTGTCCCAAACTGTTAACAGAAATTCCTGCGCCAAAATCTATGTACTCTTTACCGTCTCTGTCCCAGACTTTTGCACCCTGACTTCTGCTTAAAATTAAGCTTGGTGCATAGGTAGGTAAAAACACTCGTTGCGCGGTTGCCAGCATTTCTGCAGTTGTGTGGTTTTCATTTTGCTCTAATTCAGCTTTTTGAACACTCTGCGCCTCACTTCCTGTTGTATCCGCATTTTTCGCAGCAGAAAATTTTTCAGAAACTGCATCTCCTAAATTCAGTAATCGTTCACGGTTTGCCATGCAGAATTCAACAAATCCCTGTTCACTGACTGCTAGTCTGATCATTCTCGGCAGAGCCTGATATAAACGTCGGAAAGCAGCCTGCATCACGGCCTCATTTTGTAGGGCATTTGCAGGCAGTGGTCCGATTTTTTCTTTGATCAGTTTTTGGATACGTGGCAGTTGGTCTTCCAGCAGCATAGCGTTTCTGTTGTTCTCTTCTTTTGCTTTTTTATCTGCACTGTGTAAATGCGTTCATGTAATTTTTTTATCTCAGCAAAATACTGATTTTATCCTAACTCATTTTGAGCATTTATTCAATCCTGGCAAAGCATAAATCTGGATAACTTCAACAAATTGAAACAATTCTCATCTTGCCTGTTAAATCAATAGTTTGCTAAAATAGTTTCTGTAAAAACACAAAGGATACTAATTTTAAAAGTTTAAGAAGCTCTATGATTAAATAGAGCTTTGTTGAATTCTTTTTTAACACAGCAGTACTGGAACTTAGTCTTTGTAACAAATGATGAATATATAAATATTTATTTTATTACAGATGATGAACCTGTAAAAAGTTCGGAAAGCGTGTCATTGCTTACAAAGCGAGAATTCAATTGTATGTTAAGCACTAATATCATTACGAAATATCACTGCGACCTAAATTACAACATATGTTTCAGAGTTTTTACGAAGACATCACAGATAGAGCAAACATTATTTTTCAAAGGATCAAATTTTGACACTGTTTAAATTTCTCGAAAGACTGGTAATTCATCACCCAAAGAAAATTCTAGTCTCAACTGTTTTACTTGGTATTTTGGCTGTCCCGAGTTTGCTCTATGTTCAAAACGATCCCAGCCCTCACCTTTTACCTATCAGTCATCCTGTCCGACAGGCGATGGAACAGCTTCGTGAAGATTACACCGGTACCAATCCAGGTGTATTCATCATGCTGGAAGCAGAGGATACTATTTTCAAAACTTCCACGCTGGAACGTATCCAAAGTCTTACTGAATCAATCGAAAATCTACGCTTGTTGTCTCAGGAAGACTTGACTGCGCTGCAACAACTATCCACAAAATTTCCTGGAGAATTAGCTGAGCAACTCCGTAAAATTCTACCAAATGAAATCGACGGACTTGATGATATGTTTTGGATGGAGTTTGCCGAAATACGGGAATCCCTCGAAGAGGGCTCACTATGGCTTCCGGCATGGGATGCATTAATCAATAATTTAGAAGTACGTGCCGCTCCGGTTGTTGAGGTGCTTTCAATGGCCAATACTGATGATATTGTCGGTACACTGGAAGGGCTGGATATTTCGCCACTTTATGAAGAAACTCCGGAAACTCCTGCTGAAATTAAAAGTTTACGCAGTCAAGTGTTAGCCAATGAATTGTTCAGGAATTATCTTTACAGTGAAGATGGACGACATACGGGCATATTTGTCGAGTTAGCTACAGACGAAGACGATTCAGAAAATCTATACGCAATTTATCAGGCATTGGAACGTGTCTTTGAGGAAAATCCGGGAGAAGATATTCATTACATTGCCGGTTTTCCTATTATAGCTGCTACTTTGCGTACAGTCATTGATCGGGATACCAAGAAATTCTTCCCCTTTGTAGCTTTGCTGGCTGTCTTTTTCCTCTGGCTTACCTTCAGGGGGTTTATCGGAGTAGCTGTCCCAATGCTGGTTGTTGGATTTTCGATCTTGTTCACACTGGCGATTATGGTTATTTTTGAAGTGCCGCTGAACAGTATCACTTCTGCATTGCCGGTTTTTTTAATTTCGATTGGAGTAGCAGACGGTATTCACATGTTTTCCGACTACCGTGATAACCGTCTGGAAGGTCAACCTCGTGAAAAAGCCGTCTCCCTGATGCTCGAGAAGCTAGCTCTACCTGTCACCATGACTTCAATAACAACAGCAGTTGGGTTTTTCTCACTCACTGTTAGTGACATTATACCGATTCTTACTTTCGGAATTTTTGTGGCAATCGGAACTTTGCTCGCAATGATGCTCTCCCTCGTCTTTATTCCCGCTCTGTTGATGGTGCTTCCTGAAAAGAAAACAGAATCTGCAGTTGACTCAGCAACGACTACAGCTACAAGCAGTGGAATGCATCAGGAGAATTTCATGGACCGACTCATTCAGAAGTTTCTGGAAGGACTGACGTCATGGGTACTAAGCAACGCAAAAATTATATTACTGGGTACACTGATCATTTCCGGATTTTCCGTTTATGGACTTTTACAACTGAAAGTGGAAAGCAATCTGGAAAGTTATTTTAAAGCAGATGCTCCTTTTGTGGTAGCAAATAAGGCCATGGAAAAAATGTCAGGCAGCCGCACAATTAACATTGTAATCAAGATAAATGAAGAAGGTGAGCCATGGAAAAATCCTGAAAATCTGAAATTGGTTGAAGATTTCCAAAATTTCCTTTCAGCAGAACAAAGGGTTAAACGTACATTCTCACTCGTTGATTTAATTAAACGTATCAGTTATGCGTTTAACGAGAACCGCACAGAATTTAATCGTCTGCCTCAAACAGTTGAAATTCTAGAAAGTGAAGAAACATTTGAAGAAAACGGTCAGATCGTAAAACGAGGCGTGAAGAGGGAAATCAGCGGGAGAGATTTGGTAGCCCAATATCTCGTACTTTATGAGAATTCAGGCGGTGATGTACTTTCAGATGTGATCGACAGTGAGTACCGGAACTTGAATTTGTCTGTTAACATCAGTTCAAATTCAACCATTGAGGAAGAAAAACTTCTTATGCGTATCGATGAATATGCCGCTCAGCATTTCCCGCCGCAATTCATTATGATCTCAGCAGGAATGGTACCGATTAATGTCGCCACCAGCACAGAAGTTGTTTCAAGTCAAATCCTTAGTTTATCCGGATCTTTGCTGGCTGTACTTTTGATGCTGGTTTTGATTTTCCATTCATTCTACCGCGGAGTGATGGGCATGATTCCACTTGCATTTACGGTACTGTTCAATTTTGGAATCATGGGCTATTCCGGAGTTAATCTTGATATTGGAACTGCACTTGTCAGCAGTATCGTAATTGGAATTGGTGTTGATTACAGCATCCATTATTTATCGAGAATGTTCAGTGAAATTACTCAGGGTGCAGATTTGCAGGATGCAATCGCCAGTACTGTCAGGCGCAGCGGGAAAGCCATCACGTCAAATGCGGTAACAGTCGGATTTGGTTTTCTGGCATTGGGTGTATCTGAATTTTTACCTTTGGTAACACTAAGCTGGATGATTTGGTTGACTTTAAATATTAGTGCTTTAGCAACTATGATTTTACTTCCTGCGCTGGCAGTAACTATACCGAATGTTTTGAAGTTGGGACCTTCAGAAAATAAAAATTATTAATTAAGAATAATAGAATTAAGCGTATGTCAAATTCAATCCAAACCTTTCACCGTTTACAAGAGAGTCTCAATCATCTTATTTTAGGACAGGAACGCCTGATAGAACGCCTGTTGATTGCCATGCTTGCAGACGGTCACCTCCTGGTAGAAGGCGCTCCAGGGCTAGCCAAGACAAGAGCCATCAAAGCATTGGGTGACAAAATATCCGGAGATTTTCACCGTATTCAATTCACTCCGGATTTGTTGCCTGCTGATGTGACTGGTACTGAAATATACCGTCCGCAAGAGGGCAGTTTTCATTTTCAGGCAGGACCGGTTTTTCATAATTTACTACTTGCTGATGAAATAAACCGAGCTCCCGCAAAGGTGCAGTCCGCACTTTTGGAAGCCATGGGGGAACGTCAGGTAACTGTAGGCGGAGAAACATATCCTCTTCCAGAGTTGTTTCTGGTAATGGCAACTCAAAATCCTATTGAACAGGAAGGTACTTATCCTCTTCCGGAAGCGCAATTGGACCGTTTTCTGCTCCATGTTCTTATAGATTATCCTTCTTTGGAAAATGAGTTGGAAATTATGCGTCTTGTACGTAAGGAAGCTCTTGCTGAAATAACCAATCCATCCGTAATAAAGGCTGAGAATTCCGATGATTCAAGTGAAAAGTCAGCTTCAGTAAACATCTCTGCACAGGCTATATTTGCTGCCAGAATTGAAGTGTTGAATACCTACATGTCTCCGGAGATAGAAAGGTATCTGGTTGAAATAATTACTGCTACCAGAACACCTGAAAGATACAGCGATGAACTGGCGCGTCTATTAACCTGGGGGGCGAGTCCACGAGCTTCGCTGGCCCTTGACCGTTGTGCCCGAGCACGAGCCTGGCTGCATGAACGTGATTTTGTTACTCCGGAAGATTTGCAGGATTTAATAGGCGATGTATTACGCCACAGAATCATAGAAAGTTATGAGGCGGAATCAGATGGCATAACTCCCGATGACGTAATCAAAAAAATACTTGCTTTAGTTCCAGTACCATAATTCTGTTTGATTTATTCCTTGTTAAAATCCTGGCCTTAAGCTGTTCTTTATTGGTGAAAATCTTTGAGTTAAAATGAAAATTTATGGCCTGAATGTTAGATTCTTAAAAAGTCTTTAATACACAAATTATTGGCTAGTATAGCTATAAAATATTATAATATCAGTATATTATTTTAAATAAGAAATTTTGCTCTGAAAGCAATGACACTGTTTAAGGACTTTTTTCAGGTTTATCTTTTATAAAAAAACTGTTCGTATTAGCATCCTCTAAAACAACTTTTATTCCAGACAGTCAAAAAATACTTGAATGAAAAATTCAAAGCAGAAAAACGGTATCTGGCTGGGTAAAATGGAACTTCCGGATTTGGTTCAGCTCGCAAATAAGAAGGTAAGCTCAGCGTCAGCTCAAAACGCGGGTACACTTGGTGGTCCTTATTTAACGAAGCTCAAGGGAAGAGGGATGGAATTTGCGGAGGCACGTCCGTATCAACCGGGAGACGATGTACGTCATATCGACTGGAGAGTGACTGCACGCACCGGTCGGACACATACCAAATTGTTCAGAGAGGAACGTGAGCGTCCAGTGATGCTGGTTCTCGATCAGGCACAGCCAATGTTTTTTGGTTCACGTGAAAGATTAAAGTCAGTGCAGGCCGCGCGTATTGCTGCATTGCTTGGCTGGCGGGCACTGCTAAGAGGTGACAGGGTAGGCGGGGTATTGTTCTCAGAACAAATGCACCATGAATTTAGACCAAGGGCTGACCGTCGACATTTTTTGCGTTTACTGTCACATATAATGACAGAACATAATCTGCTTGTCGACAGGATGAATGAAGGTGAGTGGGGTTTCAACAGTAAGTTCATGTTTGCGGAAGCGCTTAGACGGGTTAGGCACGTTGTTCAACCTGGTAGTTTAGTCTATGTTTTTAGTGATTTTTCAGGATTTGATGCAGAATGCAGGAAACATCTCTTTCAACTTTCCAAACAAAACCAGGTGCAGGTGTACTTCATCACTGATCCTCTGGAAAAAGACACCCCAACTTCCGGCCGTTATGCTATGAGTGATGGAAAGTCAACCACCTGGGTTAATGCCGGAAATAAAGAAACACGCCAAATATACACTAACACCTTTGAACAGCA
>Ga0207990_1000577_pt1 | contig 20976 bp, 20 predicted proteins | sample ETNtaG_8_FD_185780 | JGI IMG/M metagenome (GOLD analysis project Ga0207990, IMG submission 185780) | Marine microbial and viral communities from oxygen minimum zone, Eastern Pacific Ocean - ETNP201406SV75 (SPAdes) (version 2) | ecosystem: Environmental > Aquatic > Marine > Oceanic ...
ATTAACCCCTACCGCCCCTCGTGATAAACATGAGTCATATGCTGTTTGATCACAATCAACCGAGAAAGCAATGTCATAAATTCCATCGCCATGTTTTTTTAGCCAATCTGATCCGGGATGTTCCGAATTAAGGGGTGTTGTAAACACAAAGAATTGACGATTCTTTTTCAATACATAGGAAACTTTATCACGGACGCCTGTTTCCGGGCCACAATAGGCATGGGGTTCAAACCCAAATGCGGATCTGTAATAATGAACAGCCTGTTTAGCGTTACCTACCAAATATTCCACATGATGAAAATCGTTAATTGGAAAATATTCTGTGCCTTTCCATTCAGTGGAGATAAATACCATTTTTAAGTTTTCTTTTTGCTTATTCTAGAAATGTGATCAAAAAATATTGTGTTTTCTTCTTGGGTGCCTGTAGTTACCCGAACACACTCAGGCAATCCAAACCCAGATAAATAACGGAGTATCACTCCTCTTTGAAGCATTGATTTACAAAATGATTTTGCACTCTTTTCGTTTTTAAAAACCAACGTAAGAAAATTTGCTATGGTGGGTATATAATCCAGCTCATATTCATCAAATAATTTTTTCATTCCAGCTATCCCCTCTTTATTTAATTTTAAAGAACTCTGGAGATAATTCTTATCGCCCAATGCTGCAATAGCAGCAATCTGGGCAGGAGTAGATGGCTCGAAAGGTAATTTTACTTTCATAAGATTGTTGATTATATCTTCGTGGGCAAATCCATACCCGATTCTAAATCCAGCCAGACCGTATGCTTTTGAAAATGTTCTTAAGGTGATTACATTGTCATATCTATAATGCATAGAATCCGGGTAATCTAATACATCTTTTGCATATTCAAAATATGCTTCGTCCAACAACACCAAAACACGATCTGGAACTTTGGACATAAACGCATCAAATTTTTTGACATTAAAATAGGTTCCGGTAGGATTATCAGGGTTCGCTAGATATATAATCTTTGTTTGATCATTTATAGCTTTCGCCATCGAAGCTAAATTGTGGTGGTAATTTTCCATTGAAATCCAATTGGTTTTGAAACCACTAGCATTTGCCAAAACTCGAAACCCTATAAATGAATTTTTAGCCGCTATTATTTCATCTTTTTTTCGAAGAAAAGTCCGCATAATTGTGGACATAATTCCTTCGCTTCCTGCACCTAAAATAACGTTTTCTACTTTAACATTAAAACGGATTGCCAGCCTATTCCTTAAATTAAATGCGGCTGAGTCCGGGTATCGATTATAATCAAAAAGAGCATTTTTTACAGCATCCAGAGCCAAAGGAGAAGGCCCGCTTGGATTTTCATTGGAGGCAAGTTTAATAACATGTTTGAGACCTAATTCTCGTTTTACATGGGAGATTGGTTTCCCAGGTTTATAAGGGGAAAGATTCTCTATGTGTACTGGAACTAAAGACATAAATTCTTACTTAATTAATATATTATATTTACTATTCATTATGAAAAATATCTTAATATTAGAATTTCATGGAATAATATATCAAAGTTGGCACACAATTTATAAATTAATATGTGGATTTGATTAATAAATAAGGAAGTTATTTTTAATGTTTTTTCTTCACCGATTAAATTCATTTCTGATTCTAGGACAAACACAATTCAATGAGCAAAAAAAGTAAAGAAAATAATTATCAGGACTATCTCAGAATAAATGATCTCTTGAGTTTGCAAAATCCCATAAGTGAAAAAAATGGGATGATAGCACATGAGGAAATGTTGTTTATAATTACTCACCAGGTGTACGAGTTGTGGTTCAAACAAATTTTGTATGAAATTGATTCCATTCTCGCGATCTTTCAAAACGATTACATTGTTGAAAAAGAAATGGGAGTTATCAATTCCCGGGTCTTACGAATTATTGAAATCCAAAAAATATTATTAGATCAGATTACGGTTTTAGAAACAATGACACCATTAGATTTTTTGGAGTTTCGTGATTTACTTGTCCCTGCTTCAGGTTTTCAAAGCGTACAGTTCAGGTTGTTAGAAATAAAAATGGGGTTAAAATCTTCCGATCGAATATTTTTTGAAAAACAAAGTTATAAAAATAGTATGGATTCTTCGCAAAAAAAGATTTTATCCAAGGCTGAAAAAAATCCTTCTCTATTTGATGGTGTAAATAGTTGGCTCAATCGAATGCCATTTCTTGATTTTGAAGGATTCAAATTTTGGGATTCTTATCAGAAAGCGGTAATCCAGAGTCTCCAAAACCAGAAAAATATATTTCTAAAAGACAGTACAATATCTTTACAGGAGAAGAAGCAATTGGAGAAGGTGCATAATATATCGTATAAAAATTTCATTGCAATTTTTGATAATAAGAAACATAATGTATTGGTGAAAAATGGTAAGAGAAGATTGTCCTACAAAGCAATGCAAGCATCCTTATTAATTTTTCTGTATCGTGATGAGCCAGTCCTTCATTTACCATTTAATTTGTTGACAAATTTAATTGATATGGAAAAATATTTAACTTCATGGAGGCATTTGCATTCACAAATGGCTCTCCGCATGATAGGAAAAAAGATAGGAACCGGAGGATCTCCAGGATACAGTTATTTGAAAACGACTTTAGAGAATCAAAAAATATTTTCAGATTTTATGGATTTAACGAGTTATTTCTTGCCCCGGTCTAAACTCCCCAAACTCCCGCGAAATTTCCAGAAAAATCTTGGGTTTTACTATGCACAATTTGAGGGTAATAAATAATGAAATTTGATTTTTCAAAAATGCGGGCCCTTGTTTGCGGAAGTACAAAAGGTATGGGAAAAGCGACGGCTTTGCAATTTGCAGAATTGGGTGCTGAAGTTATTTTAGTAGCAAGGAACAAGGCATTGTTAAAGGAAACAATTGCAATGCTCCCTACCATAGATAACCAGAATCATCATTTTATTTGTGCAGATTTTTCTAAACCAGAAACCTTGGAAAAAGCTGTAAATGATATTATAACAAAGGACAACCCGGTTCATATATTAGTTAATAACACTGGAGGTCCGCCTCCCGGTGAACTTGTAGATAGTAACCTTGAAAGATTTTTCCAAGGATTTTCTCAACATGTCATTTGTAATCAAATTCTTGTGAAAGCAGTCATTCCTGGTATGAAAAGAAATAAATACGGCCGTATTATCAATATTATTTCAACTTCTGTGAAACAACCAATCAAAGGATTGGGAGTTTCAAATACAATTCGCGGAGCAGTAGCATCCTGGGCAAAAACCTTATCTAATGAGGTAGCTCCTTTTGGAATAACTGTTAATAACATTCTTCCTGGTGCAACAAACACTGGACGCCTAACCTCGCTTTTTCAAAATATGGCTAAAGCAAAAAATATGAGTCCGAAAAAAATAAAAAAAGAGTGGATCCAGATGATTCCAGCTGGCAGAATCTGTGAACCTGAGGAAATAGCAAATGCTATTATATTTTTGGCTTCCCCATTTGCATCTTACATAAATGGGATTAACCTCCCTGTTGATGGCGGAAGATTATCATGTCTGTGATTAATAGGATGAAGGTTAAAAGAAATAAAATTCAGTTTTCAAGATTAACTAATCTTGACGATCATTATGTTCGGGAAAAAATTGAGTCGTTTTTAAAAGAGGATGACAGCGATAATGATATTACCACCAATCATTCAATAGATAAATCTATGAAAATGGAAGCTGCACTCATTGTAGAGGAAGAATGTGTGATAGCTGGATCATCAATCTTACCTCATTGTTTTCCGAAAGATATAATCATACAATCCTTTATTATGGATGGAAACACAGGAAAAGTAAATGACGTTTTAGCGAAAATTTATGGCTCAGCACAAACAATCTTGAAACGAGAGAGGGTTGTTTTGAATTTGATGCAAAGGCTTTGTGGTATTGCAACAAAAACCCAAAAGTTTGTAGATCATACACAGAACTATAATTTCAAGGTGTTGGATACGAGAAAAATGACACCAGGATTGCGACAGTTTGAAAAATTTGCTGTTGCAGTAGGCGGTGGTTACAATCATCGAATGGATTTGAATTCAGCAGTATTGATAAAAGATAATCACATCGTTTCTGCCGGAGGTTTAGAACAAGCGGTTAAAAACATTCAGGATTCAAATCTGGGAATTCCAATCGAATTGGAGGTGGATACAATTGGGCAACTAGAGCAAGGATTAGACCTGAATGTTGATGGATTTCTATTAGATAATATGTCCCCGGATTTAGTAAAAAAAGCAATGAGAATGGTGAATGACCATCCAAATGGTATGGATGTTTTTGTGGAAGCTTCCGGTGGGATTACCTTTGATATAATTGGTTCCTACGCAGAAACTGGAGTTCATGCTGCTTCCATTGGGTCGCTTACTACTAAAGTAAAAAATGTAGATTTAAAAATGGAAATTACTCCGATCACCGAATGATAAAATTGCAGAATTATATTAACGGGAAACAAGTTCCTCCTACTTCCGAAAAGTACTTGGAAAATGTCTGTCCATCTACTGGTAAAAATTATTCACTTATTCCGGATAGTGATAAAACGGATGTGAACGATGCTGTAAAAGCAGCACGAAAATCATTTAAATCATGGAGTACAATTTCTAAGCAGGAACGTTCCGACTTCCTTATGAGCTTAGCTGATGAAATCGAAGCACATAGCGAAGAATTGGTTATAGCTGAAAGTAGGGATAATGGTAAACCAGAATGGCTTGCACGGACAGTAGACATACCCCGTGCACCTGAAAACTTCAGATTTTTTGCAACGGCTATACTCCATTTTGAATCAGAAATTCATGAAATGGATGGAAAAGCCATTAACTATACCCTGCGCCAACCAATTGGTGTAGCGGGATGCATATCTCCATGGAATCTCCCCCTATATCTTCTTACTTGGAAGGTGGCACCTGCTATGGCGGCAGGAAATACGGTGGTGGCTAAGCCTTCTGAGATTACGCCCATGACGGCATACCTTTTTGGTAAAATTTGCCAGAAAGCAGGTCTTCCGAAAGGAGTATTAAACATCGTTCACGGAACGGGAGAAAAAGTAGGAGATCCTCTAACACGACATCCGGATGTACCGATAATTTCATTCACAGGAGGTACAGAAACCGGTGGAAAAATTGCCAGTGCCACAGCACCTTTATTTAAAAAACTATCCCTGGAAATGGGCGGCAAGAACCCCAATATTATCTTTTCTGATGCAAAGTTTGATCATGCGGTAGACATGGCAGTGAAAGCATCTTTTTCAAATCAGGGAGAAATCTGTCTCTGCGGATCACGACTTTTTGTACAGAAAGATATTTACGATGAGTTTAAATCTGCCTTTATAGAAAAAACCAGAGAATTGGTAGTAGGCGATCCTAAAGATAAGAGAAGCAACCTTGGGGCGGTTGTGTCTAAGGAACATATGGAAAAAATACTGTCTAAAATTAAACAGGCCCAGGATGAAGGTGGAACCATACTAACAGGAGGGAATCGACTTCAGTTAAATGGAGAACTTAAAAATGGTTATTATATTGAGCCCACGATTATAGATGGGCTCCCAGTAGATTGCAAAACCAACCATGAAGAAATTTTTGGGCCTGTAGTCAGCATGATTTCCTTCAAGTCAGAAGAAGAAGTTATTTCTATGGCAAATTCCACACGTTATGGACTTTCTGCTAGTCTGTTTACTTCAGATGTAAGTCGGGCACACCGGGTTGCGGCTGCAATTGATTCTGGGATAGTTTGGGTAAACACATGGATGCTTCGTGATTTGCGTATTCCCTTTGGTGGAATGAAAAGCTCGGGCGTAGGACGGGAGGGAGGATTTAATTCCCTTGAGTTTTTTACCGAACCTAAAAATGTTTGTGTAAAACTATGACATCCGAAAAATTTTACAGTTCTGAAGCACCAGAACCTGTTGGTAACTATCCTCACGCACTAAAAACAGGAAACTTTTTATTTTTATCCGGTATTGGACCACGAAAGCAAGGCAAATTAAAAATCCCAGGAGTAAAACTTGATAAGAAGGGGAACATCATTTCTTATGACATCGAGACTCAGTGCCACTCCGTATTTAATAATGTACGAACAATATTAGAAGAATCCGGTTCATCTTGGGAAAATCTGGTTGATATAACAGTATTTCTTACAAATATGAAGATTGATTTTCCAACTTTTAACCGGCTTTACGGTGAATATTTCAAGACCAATCAACCGTGCCGGACGACAATAGAGATCAAGTCCCTGCCTACTCCAATAGCAATTGAACTAAAATGTATTGCAACCATCTAAGAACCAGTAATCAACGATAAAATATTTATGTCTTGTTGGGTTAAAAGGAATCATTAGTGCTACCGCCAATTGACTTTAAAAACTGGATTGAGGAGAACCGCAATCTGCTCAAACCACCCGTTGGGAATAAGGTGGTTTACAAAGATACAGAACTCATCATAATGGTGGTGGGCGGACCCAATACACGAAAAGATTATCATATCGATGAAGGCGAAGAATTTTTCTACCAACTAAAGGGTAATATGGTCTTGCGCATTATGAAATCAGGAAAACCGGAAGATATTCACATTAAGGAAGGCGAAATTTTCCTGCTGCCACCCAAAATACCACATTCACCACAGAGATTTGAAGACACTGTGGGCCTGGTTGTAGAGCGAAAGCGTCATGCTGAGGAACTGGATGGATTTCAGTGGTATTGTGACGAATGCAATGCTCTCTTGTATGAAAAGCACATTGCCCTGATAGATATTGTAGCTCAGTTGCCGCCTTTATTTGAGGCTTTTTGGGAAGATGAAGATGGTCGCACCTGCAAAGAATGTAACGCCTACTTGGAAAAACCCAGAATTTGTTAAAAATTGATATTCATACCCATATCCTTCCAGGAAATCTGAATAAACTGACCAAAACGTTTTCGGATCCCCGTTTTCTGCAATTAGATAAATTAGATGAGCAAAATGCCATACTTAAAAAAGATCAACAGTCCTTTAGGAAAGTAGGCTGCAATTGCTGGGATGCCCCTGAGCGCATCAAAGACTGCAATAAAACCGATGTAGACATGCAGGTCTTATCTACCATTCCCGTACTATTTTCATATTGGGCGGATGACGCAGAATGTTTGAAACTTTCTCAATTTCTTAATGATCATATTTCCCATATAGTCCGGGAAAATCCAGAATATTTTCTGGGGTTGGGCACTATCCCTATGCAAAATACCGACCTGGCTATTGAAGAAATGGATCGTTGTGTGAATGAGCTGAAATTTCCTGGAATTGAAATCGGATCAAATGTAAATGGTAAGAATCTTTCGGAAGAGGCATTTCACTCCATATTTAAGCATGCAGAAAAAATTGGCTGTTCAATATTTGTTCACCCCTGGGAAATGATGGGGCAATCTGATATGAAAAAATATTGGCTGCCTTGGCTGGTGGGGATGCCTGCAGAAACATCACGGGCTATTTGCTCAATAATATTTGGTGGAATTTTGGATAAGTATCCGGCACTTAAAATTGCCTTTGCTCACGGCGGCGGTGCTTTCCCATTTACTATTGGCCGCATTGAACATGGCTTTAATGTTCGCCCGGACCTTTGTGCAATTGACAATGAAAGATTGCCCTCATCCTATCTGGAGCATATATATGTGGATTCACTGGTACATGATGAAAAAGCGATGTCCTTTCTGATTGACACATTGGGAGAAAATCAAATTGCCATGGGTTCCGATTATCCCTTTCCATTGGGTGAACATCATCCCGGAAAACTGATTGAAGGTATGAATTTATCCGACTCCACAAAACAGAGGTTATTGGCTGGTACTGCCTTGGAGTGGCTAGGCTTGGACCAAAATGAATTCACCCGAAATTAGCCCTACCGATTTAAACTTTGCCCTGGAACAGGATAATTATGATCCTCAGGCTCACTTCAGGGAGAGATTTCACTTTCCTGAAACCGAATCTGGTGAGTCATTTATCTATTTTTCCGGTAATTCTTTGGGACTCCAGCCTGATACCGCAGAGCAATATATAACGGAAGAATTAGATGCCTGGAAAAAGCTGGGTGTTAAAGGACATTTAAATGCCAAACGCCCCTGGCTGCCATATCACGAATTACTGACTCAATACACAGCAGAAATAGCAGGTGCTTTTGAAAAAGAAGTGGTGGTGATGAACTCTTTAACTGTGAACCTGCATTTGCTCATGACTTCCTTTTATCGACCCAAAGGCAAACGAAAAAAAATACTCATTGAGAACAACGCCTTTCCTTCCGATCGATATGCCGTTCAATCTCAGCTGAAAATTCATGGAAATCATCCTAAAGAAGGTTTAATAATACTCAATCCTGATCAGGGGGATACAATTTCCACCGAGTGGATTTTGGACTGTTTTCACCATCATGGGCATGAAATTTCACTGGTGCTTATCGGAGGTGTAAATTATTATACCGGGCAAGCCTTTGATATGAAAGCCATTACCAAGAAAGCTCATGAGTACGGATGTTTAGTTGGATTTGATTTGGCCCATGGTGCAGGAAATCTCCATCTTAAATTACATGATTGGGACGTGGATTTTGCGGTTTGGTGTGGTTATAAATATTTGAATGGTGGCCCTGGAGCCCCTTCTGGAGTTTTCATCCATGAGCGCCATTTGGGTAAATCAGACATTCCCCGTTTTGAAGGTTGGTGGGGACATGATAAATCAACCCGATTTCAGATGACTGATAAGTTTGTACCAACAGCTACTGCAGAAGCTTGGCAGCTCTCAAATCCACCTATTTTTTCAATGGCTTCATTATTGGCTAGTCTGGAAATATTCCATGAAGCGGGGATAGAAAGTCTCAGGGAAAAAAGTGAGAAGCTTACATCCTATCTGGAATTACTGCTAAAATCTGAATTAAAAGATCATATTACGATTATTACTCCTGTATCTGTGAAGAACCGGGGATGCCAACTCTCCATAAGGCTAAATAATCCAATTTACAATATAACAGATATTCTCCATGAAAAAGGGGCAGTCTGCGACTGGAGGGATCCGGATGTGCTCCGGGTGGCACCTGTGCCTTTGTATAATTCCTTTGATGATTGTTATCAATTTGTCCATCTTTTGAAAGAGATACTTAATGGATCATGATATGAAAATAATCATTGGTTCTGGTTTGGCAGGTCCCCTTCTGGCTATTTACCTGAGCCAGCGGGGATATCCTGTGCAGCTATATGAAAAACGGCCGGATCTTCGGGTAGAAAATATTCCTGTAGGCCGATCTATTAACCTGGCTCTTTCTCACAGGGGAATCAAGGCCATTAAGTCTGCAGATATATTTGATAAAATAGAACCTTTGCTCATTCCCATGAAGGGTCGGATGGTTCATCTCTCTAGTGGAGATATTGAATTCCAGCCTTATAGTATTCATTCTCATGAGTATATCAACTCTGTATCTAGGGGAGAATTAAATAAAATTCTTATGACCAAGGCTGAAGCATCAGGAAAAGTGCAGATTTATTTTGATCATTCGTTATTAGAAATAGATGGGTATACAAATGAACTGGTTTTTGAAAATGGAAACCGGACTCCGGTTGCAGGTCACGTTTTTGGAGCAGATGGAACAGGTTCAGTCATCCGCAATTATATTGATGAGAAAGTATTGTCACCCTCCTATGTGGATCCATTGGGCCATGATTACAAGGAGCTTCATATTGCACCCGGTAAAGATGGAGAATTTCAATTAGATTCTAGTGCTCTACATATCTGGCCCCGGGGTAAATTTATGCTTATTGCCCTACCCAATACGGATAAATCATTTACCTGCACACTATTTTTACCGGCTCAAGGCAAAAGGAGTTTTGAATCTCTGGGAACACCAGAATTGCTAACAGAATTTTTTCATACCTATTTTGAAGATGTTCAACCTCTTATAGAAAACTTTCCCAATACTTTTTTTGATAATCCTACTGGAAAACTGGCAACAGTTTATACCGATGAGTGGCAGTATAATAATCAGTACTGCCTGATAGGCGACGCGGCTCATGCGGTTGTACCCTTTTTTGGTCAGGGCATGAATGCGTCATTTGAAGACTGTGAAGTCCTCATGCAATGTTTGGATGAAGCCCAGGGAAACTGGGAGGGGGTGTGTAAAAAATATAGTTCTGTCCGGAAAGAAGATGGCGATGCCATTGCTAAAATGGCCATAGAAAACTATGTGGAAATGCGGGATTTGGTAACCCGAAAAGAGTTTATACAACAAAAAGAAATAGCCAACTTACTGATGGAACGATTTCCTGACCGATTTATTCCCCGATACAATATGGTGAGTTTTACCTCTATCCCCTATTCGGAGGTCTATAGGCGGGGTGCTATTCAGAAAGAAATTATTTCTAAGCTTGATCTTGAGAAACCGGACATAACCGCGGTTGAATCTATGATCAAAGAAAAGCTGTCCTCCTTGGTATGATTGTATCACTACAGCATCAAAGGAAAGTATACACCCTTGATACATCCCGCTTTGTAGATTTGTCCATCCCCTATCATTTTAATGGGCCCCAGCCCAATTATTATGATGTGAACCCAGGAAGGTTAGTCCCATTAAAATTAGGTAAAAAATCTTACTCAGTTGTGGATGGAGCCGGATGCAATGTACCAGAAATCAGTATGAATATCCACTGTACGGGTACCCATACAGAATGTGTGGGACATTTGTTGGAACAAAATAATTCAGTGATAGAATGTATAGAGGACCTTTTCTTTCCGGCGGTACTTATAACGGTGCAACCCATTCTTTTTTCGGCCTGCCCTGACAGCTATCATGTTGTTGTTCAAGAAGGTGAGCAGGTTATTAATACGGAATCTCTTGAAAAGGCATTTCAACAGTTTCAGGATTACCGTCCGTTATCCATTATAATCCGAACCTTACCCAATCCTGCAGAAAAACAATTTTATCACTATACAGAACAGGTGCCGGTTTTTTTCACAAACGATTCTATTTCTTTCCTCTCAAATCAAGAAATTCAGCATCTGGTAGTAGACATTCCCAGCCTGGATCGGATGGAAGACGATGGCATTTTGGGTAATCACCGAATTTTCTGGGGTAACGGAAAAGACCTCAAGGGTGATCTGGACTCCAATTCACATCGAACAGTTACAGAACTGGCATATATTCCAGATGATGTTGAAGATGGTTTTTATTTTCTGGGAATACAGCTGCCCCGTTTCCAATGTGATGCAGCCCCCAGTAGGCCCATGCTCATGAAGCCCGTTTAAAGACTGTTAGATGTAAAATAATTCGAACGTATTATTTCCAGGTTTTCCAAGGTTTCCTTTCATCAAATAATTCATTCGTTGCAATGAAGAATTACCACTCCTTGATCAAATACAAATCAGTTAAAAAAAAGGCGAGCAATAGAGGGCTCTGAACGAATTTAAATGAGTTTAGTTTTCAGGAAATTTATCGGGAACAAGAACAGCATAATTTTGCCAAAATTCCACCGATTCAGCCCAATCTTCTGATGTATATTGTCCCTTTGTTCCCCCGAGCAGTTCCATTTGATTCCGCATCATAGTTATCGGTCCCATTGGTAATTTATCAATTCCTTCAGGAATAGCATTTATACTGATTAGTTCCCATTCTTCAGTTGTACTCTGTTCATTGTTTTCTTTTAAAACATCGTGACGATATAATACCAGCTCCACCTTTCCTGCTGGAAGAGGTGTACCATTTAAAGCGCGAATACGTAAATAAGGGTTTTCCCCTTCTCTCCGTTTTACTCTTTTAGTTATAAGTTTTGTGTTTTTATCAATCTTTACCAGCGGACATATAAAATGATGTACAAGTTTTGGGGATACTTCAACTAATACGACTCCATCCCTGTATCCTTGCCTGAATTGATTATTACTTAACCTCTCTTCTGCATGAAGGGCAATTTCTTCAAACGATAGATTCGATGAATAGGTTTTTCCTGATCCTTTTACCTGTCGGCGTACAAATTCGTTTACTGCAACCATATAGTAAAATTTATAAATGATAAGAAGAGAAGTTAATGTTTAATCTCCTGGCTTCGTTTTTTTATGATCGATATTTTGCACTATTTACTCTCCATCCACTCCCTAATTAAGGTTGAATATTTTAAAGTATATTTTTTTAGGAATTTGTTTAGAATAAATTAGCTCTGAGGGGATTTCCAGTCAGAAAAGAAGCCTCCTCCCATGAGTTCATCAAACATTTCCACAGGTAGCGCAGGTGAAGTAGAAAAGCTTATTCCAGAGTAGTGTGAAATTTCAACCGAAGTCTGCATAGCAGTTTTTGTGTTTTGAAATTCTACCAAGAACAAAAGATCATACTCACCTAAAATTGCAAACATCTTGAGAATATTACCATTACGTTTTTTAATGATTTCTACAATTTTCTCCGTCCGTTCTTGGGACATATTGGTGAACCCCTCTGCAGTATATTTCCCGAACATTATGAATGTTGACATAAAGTTCACTCCTTTATAAATACGTTAATTGCAAAATTGACACGGAAACATAATCAAAGAATTCTCAAGAATGAAACAAAAGAATCACTGGGTTTTATTGTTGAGAATTCCAGAAAAAGTTCTATAATGAAGTTATTATATAGATTCCTCCGTTATAATCAACAATGAATAGTTCACCCTCATTTGTTTTACCAAATGAGGATAAATAAAAACTATTTTTGTTCATACTATTTAAAATTTCAAGGGTGTGATTTTTTATATTTTTAGTTTCACCGTTTTCATAGATAAAACTCCAGACTTTACCAGTGCAATAGTCACCAAAAATGTATCGTCCGTAGAATTCGGGAATTTTATTCCCGCGATAGACATATCCACCTGTAATAGAACATCCATCCATTTTATTTTGTTTTATTCCAGCCAGAGTTTTAAAGTAATTGGCATTATTTGGATATTCCCAAATTGGCTCAATAAGATTTGTATTATTGCATTCGATTTCTTCAGGATAACAATGGAATCCCTCCATTATATTCCAGCCAAAATTTTGCCCACCCATTTTATTTGCCAGAATGACATCAATCTCTTCCCAGTTATTTTGCCCAACGTCCCCGATAAATAAATCACCAGTCAACGAATCAAAGGAAAAACGCCAAGGATTTCGTAATCCGTAACATAATATTTCTTCCTTTACATTTTTCTTACCGATAAATGGATTATTTTGTGGGATTGTATATTGATCTGGATTGGTGTTCACATCAATCCGGAGAATTTTCCCCAAAAAATTATTAAGATTTTGAGCATTATGTTCAGGGTCTCCTGCAGATCCTCCATCACCAAATCCGATATACAAATAACCGTCTGGCCCAAAAGCAATGCCCCCTCCATTATGGTTGGAATAAGGTTGTTTCAATTTTAGCAATATTTTTTCTGAGATCGGATTAATAGTAAGACTGTCTGCTTTGAATCGTGAAATGATAGAATAATCATTCTTATCTACATAATTAACAAAACAGAATCCATTTATTGAAAATTCAGGGTGAAAAGAAAAACCCAATAAACCCATTTCATCACCCGGAAATAATGGATAATGAACCCTGTCTTGAATATCCAAAAACGGAAGTTTTAATATAGTTTTGTTATTTACGATTTGAATGACGCCTTTTTGTTCAACCACGAATATCATTTTATGATCGGTCGGATGAGAAACTGCATAAACGGGTTTATCAAATCCGTCTGCGATTTTTCTAGTTTGAATTTGAGAGACTAAACCTGAAATGAAAATTATACCAATGAGGAATAATGTTTGTATTTTTTTCATGATCCGGGGCAATTCATTTTCTCTAGTATGAGTTAAAAACTGAGCATAAATATAATTAGAAATTTATATTAACATTGAATATAGCGGTATTAAAATATTTTGAGACTTAGAGAACAATATAGTTTGATATGATCATAAAAAAATATTTTTTAGGTATCTTAAGATGGGGTCTTCGATTCCATAGCGCAATTCATTTAATTGAATTGATTTCGGCAATTTATGAAGAGGCCTATATGACAGCGGGAATTGCTTTTGTGGTAGGATCTATTGAAGTTTTGGCAAGTTTTTTTATACCTAATGAACATGTTCATCTAAAACCCATAAAATCAGATGTCCACGCTCATTGTGAAGACGCCGATGACTAATTTTTCTTCTGTTTAATAGATATTCATTGCACAACGAAAACCAAAATCGCTGAATTGTTTTTCAGGAGCAAGACTGCTTCGTGCGGCACAACGCGTGAAGCGGATTAGGTGCCGCCATGATCCTCCTCTTGCTACACGGCGGATACCACGCTTGGGACCATTGGGATTTCGGTTTGGAGAAATATCATAGTAATTTGGGTCATACCAATCTGCGCACCATTCATGGATACCCTCTGACATATTGTAAAGGTTATAACCATTTTTTCCTTCAGTTCCCTTAATGGTAAGATAAGCATTTCGTCCTCCCAAATGGTTCCCAGGGAGTTTGTTTCCCCAGGAATATTCACATCCTTTCATACCGCCTCGTGTTGCTTTTTCCCGTTCTGCTTCAGTTGGTAAACGGTAAGGTTTTCCCGTTAACTCTTTTAACCAATTACAATATGTGATTGCATCGTACCAGCTGGTGCCAACTACAGGATGATCCGGGGTTGAAAATTTTGGTTTTTCCCAAAATGGAGGAGGAGGATATGATTTCATTTTTATGAATAATGCATACTCTCTGTTTGTTACCGGATATTTATCAATTGCAAAAGAATCAACCCAAACAGTATGGATAGGCGATTCATTTGATGAACCGTTTTTACTTCCCATAAGAAAACCACCTTCAGGGATTTGGATATATTCCGGTTCGATATAGCTTTGTTTGTTCACTTACTAAAATTACTTTTAAATTTATTACAAAAAAGAAGAGAAGGAAGGATCAAAAGTATCCTTAAACTTACATTCATAACATCAGTTTACTTTAATATTACTATTAAAAAATATGTGGATAGGTGAAAAAGATGGTAAAACCTTTTCTTATCACAATAGTCTTGCAAGGCTTTTTGGTAAACAACCAATTATTATGAGGAAGTGAATAGAGTGAGCTATACAATGATTTCCGTCATCGTTCCTACGTACAATCGTGCACAACAGCTTCCCAGGGCTCTTGATTCAATTTTATGTCAATCCTGCTCACCAAAGGAAATTATCGTTGTGGATGATGGATCCACCGATGAAACCTCAGCTTTGATGACTTCCGAGTATCCGGAGATTGTGTTTATTCAGCAACAAAATACTGGTGTAAGCAGTGCTAGAAATGTGGGGATAAAACGTGCATCAGGCGATTGGATTGCATTTCTTGATTCAGATGATGAATGGCTCCCGGAAAAACTAGAAATCCAGATGAAAACGCTTTATAAAAATCCCGAAATAAAAATATGTCATACAAACGAAATCTGGATTCGGAATGGAAAAAGGGTTAATCCTAAAAAGAAACACGAAAAATTTGGCGGATGGATTTTTCAAAAGTGTCTGCCATTGTGTTGTATTTCTCCATCTAGTGTGATAATTCACAAAAGTATTTTTAAAGAGATCGGATTATTTGATTACTCTCTTCCAGTATGTGAAGATTACGATTTGTGGCTCCGCATTACTGCACGGAATCCAGTGTTGTATATCGAGAAACCGTTTCTTATCAAATATGGGGGTCATGAGGATCAGCTTTCCAAAAAATACTGGGGTTTGGACCGATTCCGAATTAAGTCCCTGGAGAAAATCATATCTTCAAGAGTACTTTCAGATTTGGATGAAAATGCAGCGAAAAAAATGCTGATGGAAAAAATATATATTTTTATTCAGGGTGCCCAAAAACGAGGCAACATAAAGGAAGTCAAAAAATTTAAAGAACAATACTCTGCATTTTTACAGTGATTGGGAAAATAAATTTTGTGGTTGCTCTCTTCTGTGAAGCAAAACCAATAATCACTCATTTTAATCTCAGAAAAATGGATTCCACCTTATTCAAAATCTATTCTAATCAAAACCATTCGATTTGGCTTATTATTTCAAGTATTGGATCATCTGCTTCTTCAAGGGCAACAAAACACCTTGCTTTAGTTTCGGAAGCAGATATGGGTACAGCGTGGTTGAATATAGGAATTGGCGGTCACGATAATTTGCCACTAGAAAAAGCCATTTTAGCACACAAGATTACCAATTCTTCAACGGGGAAGACTTGGTTTCCCCAACTGATATTTGATCCACCATGTTTAACGACATCAGTTAAAACAGTTGAAAAACCTGACTTTAATTATCCAGACGATAATGTTGTAGAAATGGAAGCATCCGGATTTTATTCTGCTGCGGAATCCTATTCAACAAGGGAGATGGTTCACTGTATGAAAATAATTTCTGATAATTCGCAGTCCCCTGCCGGTAAAATTACCGCAGCTATCGTTGATAAATCAATCAGCAGAAATCTATCAATTATAAAAGAGTTGGTGAGAAAACTTCAGTTTTTATCAATGAAGGAACAAGAAAGAACTTCAGATCCTCCATTTTTACAAGAGTGCCTTTCCCGCTGGCATTTTACTGTCACTCAAACCCATCAATTGAAATCTCTCCTTCGGAAATGGTTATTACTTCAGCCAGGGAAAAATGTTTTAGATGTTTTATTACCTGACTGTAAGGATAGCCGTAATGTCATTCAAACATTGGATCTTCATTTGAAGAATACACCTGTATGGATGGATCATGATTGAAACAATTTATATAGAATCGGAAATTCGAAGTCATCCAAGGACTAAAAGTATCCTCAGCCGTTTTTCAAAAGCAAGGATTGTGGAATGTGAACGCTATGGGGAAGTATTCAATCCTAAAAAACAGAATTTCCGTTTACAGAAAATGAAACCAGCTCTAATTATTGCCAGAAAACACAGAAATTTTATATTGGATGCTCCGGAGGGATTTGGAATAGGTGGAAGGAAAAATTATTATTTTTCCCACATGCTCAACTGTATTTATGACTGCAGATATTGTTTTCTTCAGGGAATGTATCGTTCAGCAAATTATGTATTATTTGTGAATTATGAAGATTTCCAGAATGAAATAAATAATATTGTAGAACAAAATCCTGATGAGGAAGAAATTACTTTTTTCTCCGGTTATGATTGTGATTCCCTTGCTCTGGAATCAGTTACCCGGTTTGTACGGGAATTTCTTCCCTTCTTTCAAAAACATAAAAAAGCAGTTCTTGAACTTCGCACAAAAAGCATCAATGTTGATGAATTATTGAATCATGAAGTCATTCCCAACTGTGTTGTTGCCTATAGTTTTACTCCTGAAAATATTTCTCAAAAATTGGAACATGGTGTCCCACCTGTAAAAAAACGGATACAGACAATGAAGAGTTTGGCTGAAAAAGGCTGGCGAGTTGGGATACGTCTGGATCCGTTGATTTACCATGAAGGCTATCAAAAATATTACAGTAAATTAATTCAGGAAATTTTTTATACAATTTCGGTTGAAAGTATTCATTCTATGAGCACTGGCCCAATGCGTTTCCCGGAAAAAATGTTTCATACTATTGAACGACTTTATCCGGATGAACGTTTGTTTTCAGGCCCCCTTGAAAATCGAAATGGTTTAACTTCTTATTCAGAAGGAATTGAGACAGAAATGATAAATTTTTGTAATACTATTTTAGAAAATCACCTACCGAAAAATAAGCTTTTTTCCTGCCTTCAATCATCATTTTAACTTTTTTTTATATCGAATACTTAATGGAACAATGATTCGCATATCAACACATCTGCTTTTGCTGGTTGTAGCGCTTTCCCAATTACTTAATGGAGCCAGCCCATCAAAAATTGACCCTGCTACATTACATTTAAAAGAAGCCTTTGCCGTGAGGATTTCTACTCCTCCAATAATTGATGGAGACCTTACTGATCCTGTCTGGAAAAAGGCTATTCCCATTTCGGACTTTTTACAGGTAGAGCCTGAAGATCTGGGAAGTCTGATAGAACTCACTGAGGTGCGCATAATCTACGACGATGACAACATTTATGTGGCTATCCGCGCCTTTGACTCAGAACCGGAAAAAATTGTAGGGCGCCTGGCACGACGGGATTCCTGGATGGAAGCAGGAGAGAATAATGCTGACTGGGTGGGGGTAATGTTTGACAGTCGAAACGATAATCGTACAGCTTTTGCCTTTACTGTCAATGTTTCTGGAGTCAAATTTGATGCCTACATTTATGACGATGAAGAAATTGACATATCATGGAATGGAATCTGGGATGTTGAAGTGAACAGGGATGAGCTGGGCTGGGTGGCAGAATTCGAACTTCCCTTTTCCATGTTTAGGTTTAGTGCAGTGGGGAATCAAGAATGGGGTATGTTGCTTGACCGGAAAATACAAAGGAAACAGGAAAAACAAATGTGGCCGGGGATAAAACGGGGAACTGAAGGATTTGTTTCACGTTTTGGAGTTCTGAGAGGCCTCGAGGATGTTCCTCCTCCCAAACAATTAGAAATTTTACCCTATATTCTGGGAGGAATACACAAAAACGATGATGATCGTCTGACTAAAAATACTGGACTTGATGTAGAATATGGACTTGGCAGCAACACGACACTCAATGTGGCATTTAATCCCGATTTTGGGCAGGTTGAAGCGGACCCATCCGTGTTGAATCTAAGTGCATTTGAAACTTTTTATGAGGAAAAACGACCGTTTTTTGTTAAGGGAGGATCCTTTTTTAAGAATCGTATCCAGCTTTTCCATTCCAGGCGGATTGGCAAAGAGCCTGGATATTTTTCTCCCTCTCATGGGGAAATTATTGAAAGTCCAGATCTTACTACAATTTTAAGTGCGGTAAAAATCATGGGAAAAACAGAAAGCGGATTAAGTTTTGGGGTTATAGAAAGTGTGACGGATGAAGAGTACGGAATTTGGGAATATGAAATTGGAGACTCAACTCTAGCCCAGGATTTTCTTTTGGAGCCCTACACAAATTATTTTGTAGGTCGCGTTGAAAAACCAATCATAAATGATGTGTCCACCATCGGTGCTATAGTTACGGATGTCAGGCGAAAAGAGGCAACGGGGGCATTCACCGGCGGGTTGGATTGGGGGATACGATTGTTTGACAATCGGTTTGCGTTTAGTGGACAACTGGCACAATCAGATGTCAATGGGGATAAGGGCTATGCCGGGAGGTTTTATGCAGGATATTCTGATCCTGTCTGGTGGAATATAAATATTATAGGCGCCTGGTTTAGTGATTCTTTTGATATTAACGAGCTGGGTTTTTTGGAAAGAAACGGGTTTTGGAAATCGGGGATATTCGGGGAAATACGGAGACAGGATCCTTGGGGCCCATTCTTAAGGAATGAGCTGGAGTATCGCTTTTTTTACAAATCTCGAAATGATGGACTGCCGCTGGTGAAGCACCTTAGAATTGAACAAAATAACTCAACAAAGAACTATTGGCGTTTTGGATTTGGAGCCGAGGTTGATTTTCCATCCTATGATGATGACGATACATTCCAGGACAGTCTTGCGTGGGATATCGCATCTCCTTTTTCAAAAAGAGGCTGGATCTTTCTTAAAAGCGATTCCAGAAAGCGTGTCATCGTAGGCCCAGTGCTTGGTTTTGGCATGAATGACTTAGGTGGATGGGGTTATAAGGTTCAATTTGGCCTTATCTTAAAACCGACCAACTATTTAATGGTATCTGTGGAAGCGACAGAAAATTATGATGATTCCAGGGTTGAGTGGGTGGAAGCCGTGGGCAAAGATAGTATTATATACAGTAATTCGAAGCAAAAAATCAATGAGATACAACTGCGAATGAATTTAACATTTTCTCCTGAACTGTCTTTGCAGATGTATCTCCAGCCATTCAGAGCAGAAATGGAATATTTTGATTTTAAACGACTAACCGCACCAAAAACATTAGACTTTGAACCATATGAATATAACGGTGATCCTGATTTTAAAATAAGAAACAGCGTGGGAACATTTGTCCTACGCTGGGAATATCTTCCCGGAAGCACCTTGTTCATTGTATATAACTTAAATGATTCTAACCATTTTTCCTCTTTAGATGGTTCATGGGATTATTACAAGTCAAACACCCTCTTTATAAAGCTGAACTATTGGTTTCAGATATAAAAAGGTGGTCTATGGTTTCAGCTCAACTATCAGTGACTTAAATAGATTTTAGACTTTACTGAAAAAAAGTAAATGTTATCAGTAGAAATAAAGAGAGCCAGTGAGTGCAATATTAGATCAATCAGTCCTACCAGTCAGTTTAAATGTTCCTCAATAAACTCCAGCATTTTTTTCTGCTGCGATAACCAGCCTAACCTTGTTTCAATATTAACATAGCGAATCCCATTTCGAAGCGCAGCCCAAGACAGACTGCCGTCATCTTCTTTAGGAGGCTGATCCTGTAAAAGTACATTATAATGACCCACAGATAATTTGTCGAAGTCGTCAGGATCAGTACATATGATAAAGTCACGAGGATTTTCTTTTGGATTTAAAGAAACTTTGGTACAGTTTTCCAACTCGGATTTTAAGTTATATCCACGAAAATTGTTGTGAACTGCGATCAAAATTCCTCCTGAATCTGGAAAAAGGGTAGTGAGAAATTGTTCACGATTTTGGTCTAGTTCATCCAGCGCTTCGTTGAACTTCCCCGGTGCCCATTTCGGCCTGAATTTTTTTAGAGCTCTGCGTGAGCCTGATCTGGAGAATATTCGATTTGGATCAATCTTGGTGTTTTGATAAACCACCTCCCGCTCATCGCTTTTTATCAGAAATGCAGTACCATCATAATGATTCAAATGATGCCATAAAGCCATGTTTGCGGTTCTTTCATCACCGTGCAGCCAAATGTAGTGGTTGTTGGATACGCCGTTTATAACAACTTCGAATTCAATACCAGAGAATGATACTGATGTGGTCAGAACTTCTGGTT
>Ga0207990_1000578_pt1 | contig 20964 bp, 20 predicted proteins | sample ETNtaG_8_FD_185780 | JGI IMG/M metagenome (GOLD analysis project Ga0207990, IMG submission 185780) | Marine microbial and viral communities from oxygen minimum zone, Eastern Pacific Ocean - ETNP201406SV75 (SPAdes) (version 2) | ecosystem: Environmental > Aquatic > Marine > Oceanic ...
CGCGCCCAATCCTGTTGCCATTACCCCGGCCGACAGAAAAAGTGCCAGTTCTGCATACATATCCGGCAGTCGGGTACTACTGAAGGATCTGACAGTTGTAAGCGCTGGCAGCAGTGAGTGGCGGTAGATCAACACTGCGACAGTGGTCGCCAGCGCAAGTGCACTCACCAGGGTCAGGACGGACACGTCCGGCAGTAATGCATGCAGTCCGAGCACCGCGACGACCAGCGTCGTTGGTATCCATATCGCCTTGAAACTCACAGGATAGCCGATGAAGCCTGCCAAACGGTCGTTTGAGCGATAGCGGTTTTCCAGCCAGGTAAAGACAAGCCCGCCTGCGCACAGCGGCAGGGACACTGGCCACAGATCGCTCAATTGAGTACCCGGGGCGTACACTAGCGAGGTGCCCATGGCGGCGTAGAATGGTGACCAAAGCGCTGCCAGGGCGAAACCTCGTTGGATCATGGTGGTGGTGATACGGTTTAGTTGGCTCACCTGTACCAGACGGTCGGCGAAAATTACCAGGGCAGAGAGATTGATTACACTGGCAAAAAGGTGCAGCCCTGCCAATGTGCGCACAAAACTTTTTTCGCCGCCCACCTGTATGTGATCGGCATCTGTGTCGGTACGAGTAATGAGTCGAAGGAAAGTTACTGCACATAACATGCTAATGAGTGACTGGTTCTGAGTCATCAGTTGCAGGACCGGAATTTGTCCGTAGCCGAGCAGGAGCGCCCAAGTCAGTGCGACCAAGCCGACAGCAATAAAAGTAATGCATTGGATCCGTTGAATGCGGCGGGTGCGCGGCCATAGCAGTATCATGGCGGCGGCTCCGCAGGGCCCCGCGAGCCACAGGAAGTCGCTCAAGCCCAGCCCTGCGAGCACACTGGCAAGGATCATTACCAACAATAAGTGGCCAGCGAGTTTCTGTTGCTTGGGTTTGGCGGTGAGCATGGGTGATGGGGCGTGGAGGCGCGTAGTCTACGTGATCACGACGATGGCGCGGCCCTAAAAGGGCGCCTGGGCGTATTGCCCGGCGGTTTGAGTGGCGATACAGTTCTGGCATTGTCGCCCGGACCGGGCGGAGATAAAAAAAGCCCTATGCGACGGAAGATCACATGAAGGCGGCAGTTTGTAGGACGTTTGGTGCACCGCTCGTCATAGAAGATTTGCAATTGGCTGCGCCAGGACCGGGAGAGGTACAGGTTCGACTCAAGGCCTGCGCGATCTGCCGTAGTGACGTGACCTACATGGATGGTGGCTGGGGCGGAGAGACCCCGGTAGTATTTGGCCACGAAGCCGCCGGCATCGTCGAACGGACTGGGCCTGGGGTGGGTCACCTGGCAATCGGTGAATCGGTGATAGTTACTTTGCTGCGTACCTGCGGGCAGTGCTATTACTGTGTCCAAGGTCACGGCAGCCTGTGCGAAACCTCTTTCCATCTGGATCAGCAAACGCCGCTGGCCGACGCAGCCGGCCAGGCGGTAGGCCAGGGCCTGCGTACGGGCGCATTTGCCGAGCAGGTAGTGGTGGAAGCCTCACAGGTGGTCGCAATACCCGCATCGTTACCGATGGCTAGTGCCTCGCTGCTGTCGTGTGGTGTCATTACCGGATTTGGTGCAGTAACTAACGTAGCGAGAATTCAGCCGGGTATGACGACGGTGACCATCGGTACCGGCGGTGTGGGCCTTAACTGTATTCAGGGTGCCGCCATTTCCCGAGCCGCACGCAACATTGCGGTTGATCTGTCAGATGACAAGATCGAGGCTGCCCGGCGCTTTGGCGCCAGTCATGGCTTGAATGCACGCGAGCCTAATCTCATTGATGAAGTCAGGCGCTTGAGTGATGGCCGCGGTGCGGACTGTGTATTTGTTGCCGCTGGCAGTGCGGCTGCCCTAGAACAGGCACTGCAGCTGGTGCGCCGCGGCGGCATGGTGGTGCTGGTTGGCATGACTGCCGAGGGTGTCACCGCGCAGGTAGACACCCTGAGCCTTGCTGGCGATGCGGTGCAGGTGGTTGGCAGCAAGATGGGTAGAACCGATCTCGCAACAGACATCCCACAACTGGTTGCGCACTACCAGGCTGGCCGCCTGAAACTTGACGAACTGGTCTCAGGGCATTTTGTACTGGAGGAGATCAACGATGCCGTCGACGGGGTGCGGCGCGGCAAAGCCTTACGGAACGTAATCGTCTTCCCAGACAGATGATTACCGCTAGTCGGCCCAGGCTGTCTTGTCACCTGCGAAGGCGTGTTGGCCTATGACCACGGAACCTGTGATCGACCAAATAGAGACCTTCAGTCGAGAGTTTCTATCCTTTGTGCGGGTTAGTGTCACGGATGGCAGCAGCGGCTGGGGCCAGGTATCACCGTATAACGCCGATATCACGGCCCAGGTGCTGCACCGGCAGATCGCACCTTGGGCCTTGGGTCGGGGCGCCGGCGAGATCGCCTGCCTGGTCGAGGCCATTCCAGAGCGTGAACATAAGTTTCCCGGCTCCTACCTGCGCCGGGCACTGGCAGGGCTCGAGACTGCACTGTGGGACCGGCGTGGCAAGGTCGAGGGCAAGAGTGTCTGTGAACTGCTCGGCGGTACACCGGGGAGCCTGCGCACATACGCTTCGAGCATGCGGCGTGATATCACCCCGCCAGCAGAGGCCGAGCGCATGGCGGGCCTGCGCGACAAGCATGGCTTCGATGCTTTTAAATTCCGGATCGGGGCTGAGTGCGGCCATGACGTGGACGAGTGGCCTGGGCGGACTGAGGCAATTGTGCCGGTTATGCGGCAGGCCTTGGGCAAGGATGCCTCGTTGTTAGTCGATGCCAATGGTGGATACTCGCCACAGCGGGCCATCGAGGTGGGACAATTGCTGGAAAGTGAGGGCGTCGAGCATTTTGAGGAGCCATGCCTGTACTGGGAACTGGAGCAGACTCGCGAAGTAACCAGAGCGCTGTCGCTGGATGTCAGCGGTGGTGAGCAGGATTGCGACCTGACGATTTGGCGGCGCATAATCGATCTGAACATTGTCGATATTGTCCAGCCAGACGTGTGTTACGTTGGCGGTATGTTGCGAGCAGTGCAGGTTGCGAACATGGCAGCGGCCAAGGGTCTACCGTGCACGCCACACTGCGCTAATCTTTCCATGGTGACCCTGTTTACCATGCACCTGCTTCGGGCGATCGACAATCCAGGTAAATATCTCGAATTTTCGATCGAGGGATCCGACTACTACCCCTGGCAGGAAGATCTTTTTGTTGAGTCACCCTATACCGTGAAAGCAGGCCAGGTTCTGGTCAGCGACCGGCCTGGCTGGGGGGTGGAGATCAGCCCAAACTGGCTGGAGAATTCCCGGCGGCAAGTTAGCGCGCAGAGTGTGTGAGGGGAGGGTAAGTGAATACGGCAGGCCCGGAAATTTTCGCACCGGATTTTAAAGACGAGCCCTACTGGTGGGAGCACACACCGCGTCCCGCCTTGCCGCAAGTAGATCTACCCGGCCAGGTCGACGTTCTAGTTATCGGCTCGGGTTACACCGGGTTGTGTGCGGCGTTACAAACCGCTCGGGGCGGCCGCTTGACCCTGGTAATAGATGCGGAGGATCCCGGCTGGGGTTGCAGTTCGCGTAACGGCGGCCAAGTGAGCAGCAGCATCAAGCCGGATTTTGCCCACCTTGCAAAGCAGTACGGAGAGAGCAAAGCCCGCCAGGTATTGGTAGAGGGGCAGCGGGCGCTAGCCTGGATCGGTGAGTTCGTTAGCGAGGAGGACATCGATTGTGATTTCAAGTTAAGCGGCAGGTTTTATGGTGCCCATACCCCCGCCCACTACCAGAAACTTGCTCGGCTGTTGGACAGCCAGCCCGACGATCCTGCGACAGACGTGTACCTGGTGCCGCGATCGGAGCAGCATGCCGAAATCAACAGTGATTATTATCATGGTGGATTGGTGCACAGCAAACACGCGGCGCTCGATCCGGCGGCTTATCACCAGGGAATTCTGCAGCGGGCGTTGGCAAGTGGAGTGCAGGTGCTCGGCAATTGTCCGGCGCTTACTATCGAACAGGACGGCAATAACAATAGCTTTGTAGTTCAAACTGGCAAGGGCGCGGTCAAGGCGCGGGATGTCATCGTCGCGACCAGCGGCTATACCGGCCCGCTCACACCATGGCAGCAGCGGCGCGTTATTCCCATCGGCACCTACATGATTGCAACGGAGGATCTGGGGGCAGGGTCTGCGCGTGCTCTGATTCCCGGTGGCCGCGTTATTGTCGACAGCCGCCGGCTGGTCGTGTACTACCGGATCTCGCCGGACGGTCGGCGGATGCTTTTTGGCGGTCGCGTGTCATTGGCCGAAACCGATACCCGGGTGAGCGCGCCGCTCCTGCACAAGCAGATGACGACTATCTTCCCGCAGCTGCTGGGAGCAAAGGTAACCCATTCCTGGATGGGTTTTGTTGGCTGGACCTTCCAGCACCTGCCACATCTGGGACGCCATAACGGCATCTGGTACGCGCTGGGCTATTGCGGATCCGGGGTATCGTTGGCGAGTTATTTCGGAACCCGCCTAGGTCAGCAGGTGCTCGGTCTTGCCGATGGCCAGAGCCCGCTGTCAGACCTGCCGTTTCGCACCCGGCCCCTGTACCACGGCAAGCCCTGGTTCCTTGCCGCTTCAGTCTGGTGGTACCGGCAACTGGATCGATTCGGGACCTGAATCGGAGCTCTGAGAGCCTCTAGTTTTCCCTACAGGGTCATATCCAAGAAGGCTAGTATCAGCGTGGGAAAGGTTCACGCCGTGGTGTAGAGAGACGTTAAACGCTACTACATCTTAAGGCGGCTGGGCGACGCCGAAGGTATCGCCGCCTTGGGCAAGGAAGTCCTGCTCGGCACGGCTCGATGGACGGCCGAGTATGGCGTTACGGTGGGGAAACCGTCCGAAACGGGTAATGATGTCCCGGTGTTTGCGGGCGTACTCCAAGGCTTCCTGGGTGATCTTGGCATAGACACCTGAGCGCTGAGCGAGTTGCTGGTACAGCGCGATCGAGCGCTGTTGCACCGCCAGGTCTTCAGAGTGCTCAAACGGCAGGTACAAGAAGGTCGCTTCCACTGGGTGAAGGTGCTGGTCGACGCCTTGATCAACAACAGCAGCAGCGCGTTTGAGCGCCGCACCGTCGTAGGCAAAGGCCTGCGGGCTGTTGCGGTAGATGTTGCGGGGGAATTGATCCAGCACCAGGACCAGGGCCAGGCTGGAACGTGCGCTGATAGCCCACTTATCGAGATCTCCTTGCAAGGCGGCATCGGGTAGCTGGCCGAAGCGTTCGGCAATCGTGCGGTCGAATTCGGGATCGGTCGTGAACCAGGTTTGTTGGCGCGCCTGGGATCGGTCCGGGCCCTCGAGGGCATCGCCGAACCAGAAGGCCAGCACCTCGTTCGCTTCAGGTTGGGCCATGGTAATGGGCTACCCCCGTATCGATGTCAGTTGCCCAGCAGAACCTCGAGTACGAAGCGAGTGCCAAAATATCCAAGTGCCAGCAGGGAAAATCCAACCGAAGTCCAGATAACCGCTGCCCGGCCACGCCAGCCAAACGTCAAACGTCCGATGATGAGAACCAGGATGCTCAACCAGGCAAGCAATGCCAGCACCGTGTGGTGGTTCAACAGCAGGGCGTTGCCAAACATCTGCCCGGAGGATAGTCCACCGCTGATCAGGGTGACGGTCAGCAGGACAAAACCGGCATAGATCAACTGGAACAACACCGCTTCCATAGTTTCGACCGGTGGTAGAGTGGCGAAGAACCTGGTGGTTTTCTTTTGTCTCAGAGTGTGATCCTGGGCAGTGAGCAGCAGCGCCTGGGCCAGCGCCAGACTCAGCAGAGCATAGGCGAGACCGGCGCCGAGAATATGGGTCAGCGCTGTGCTTCCCTGCAGGCGGGGTGCGTACGCCTCGCCAGGGAAAATCCAGCCCGTCACCAGGGCCAGCGCTGCGGCTGGAAACACCAGCATGCCCAAGGTGCCCAGTGGCCGCAGCAGTCGTGCCGCGAGGTACAACACGACAATGAGCAAGCCGATCAGAGAAACCGTAGTGCCCAGTGCCAATGCCGGCCCACCCGGCGCAATAGTTGCTGGTGCCAGGCTGGCGCCATGACAGATGGCAGCTACCACGCCAGCAGCGATGGCGACTGTATCGGCTTGACGGTTCTCTGTTTCCCGCTGTTGCGCCTGGCGCAAGGTGGCGCCGGTAGCACCCAGGTAGGCCAGTACGGCAAGCAGGTTGAGCAGGTGAATCATCAGCAGATGGTCATCATCCCAGTACCTCGAATCGAGGCAACGGTTCGGGGAGTTGCAGGCGCATGTACAATTACGCACCAGGTCGGGCTTTCAGGCCCGATTTTATCCCATCCCGGCCTGTTGTCGCGGCTGACACCAGAACCTGCGCCGCGCGCCGGTGCCCGACCATAGAAAATTATGTTTGCCCAACTTGGCGACCGTTTACAGGCGACGTTTCGTGACCTCAGGGGGCGTGGCCGCCTGACCGAGGAAAATATTGGCGATTCGCTGCGGGAAGTGCGGATTGCGTTGCTCGAGGCCGACGTGGCCTTACCGGCGGTCAAGAGTTTTCTCGAGCGGGTGCGTGAGCGCGCTGTCGGTGAGGACGTTCTGAAAAGCCTTACACCCGGGCAGGCTGTGGTCAAGGTAGTGCACGACCAACTGGTTGCACTGATGGGCTCTCACAATGACGGCCTAAATCTCACGACGAGGCCGCCGGCGGTGATTCTGGTTGCGGGGCTTCAAGGTGCCGGCAAGACCACTAGTGTGGCCAAGCTGGCCCGCTACCTGGTCGAGCGCGAGAGCCGTGAGGTTCTGGTTACCAGCACGGACGTGTACCGCCCTGCAGCCATGGAGCAACTCGAACAACTGGCTGCGCAGGTCGGTGTGCGTTACCACGCCCAGGGTAGCGGGCCGGTCGAGATTGCTCGGGATGCGCTCAAGCAGGCACGGGTGGCGAGTGTCGACGTGGTAATCGTCGATACTGCCGGCCGGCTGCACGTTGATCAGAACATGATGGATGAGGTGGCGGCGATCCACGCCGCTGTCACGCCGATCGAGACATTATTCGTAGTTGACAGCATGACTGGCCAAGATGCCGTCACCAGTGCGCGAGCGTTCGATGAAACGTTAAAGCTCACCGGCGTGGTACTTACCAAAACTGACGGTGATGCCCGTGGCGGCGCGGCCTTGTCCATTCGTGAAGTTACCGGCAAGCCGATCAAGTTTCTAGGCACAGGCGAGTCGCTTGACGCATTGGAGCCGTTCTACCCAGAGCGGGTCGCTTCACGGATTCTGGGGATGGGTGACGTCGTGACCCTGGTCGAGGAGGTCGAGCGTAAAGTCGACCGGGCACAGGCTGAAAAGGTTGCGCGCAAGATCAGCAAAGGCAAGGGCTTTGACTTTGAAGATTTTCGTGAGCAACTGCAGCAGGTAGAGCAGATGGGTGGTCTGGGCAGTTTGCTCGAGAAACTGCCTGGCATGGGTGATGTGCCGGCTTCGGTGAAAGCGCAGGTGGGTGGCGCCGGAACAGGTCGCCTGGTTGCAATCATTAATTCGATGACTTCGAAAGAGCGGGCTTTTCCTGCTCTGATCAAGGGCTCGCGCAAGCGCCGCATCGCTGCAGGTTCGGGCACCCAGGTGCAGGAGGTCAATCGGCTGCTCAAGCAGTTCACCCAAATGCAAAAAATGATGAAAAAGGCCAAGGGCAAGGGCGGGATGGCGCGCATGCTGGGACAGATGCAGGGGATGGGTGGGCCGGGGATGCCCCCGTTCGGGCGCTAAGGGCAGGCCGACCGAATCAAGCGGTTGGCCGGCAGCAGTCAAGACTGTTAAAATCGCCCGGTTTGAAGGGATTTTTCAGAGGATTCAGTTAATGGTGACCATACGGCTCGCCCGAGGCGGCTCTAAGAAGCGGCCGTTTTACTCGATCGTAGTGTCTGACCGGCGCCGGCAGCCGCGTGGGCGCTTTATAGAACGCATTGGCTTTTTTAATCCCATGGCTGCGAAGGGCGAAGAGCAGTTGCGGCTGGATGCCGAGCGCGTCGAGTACTGGATGAGTAAAGGGGCGCAACCCTCGCAGCGGGTATCGTCTTTTATCCAGCAGATCAACCGTCAGGCGGCCTGAGTACAGTCGATCCCCAGCCGGCCCAGTCATCTGTAGTCATCATGGGAACTGATCCCGGCGACAGCCCGGTGATCATGGGCCGCATAAGCGGGGCCTACGGGGTCAAGGGCTGGGTTAGGGTGTTCGATCACTCGCGTGAGCGTGGCGGTATACTGGATTACCGCTATTGGCTGATCCGCAGTGGCGCCGGCTGGGAACAACGGCAGTTGGCGGAGGGCCGTTGCCATGGTAACGGGGTCGTCGCCAGACTTGAAGATTGCGAGGATCGCAATCAGGCAGTGGCGCTGATGGGTAGGGACATCGCGATACGGCGCGATCAACTGGAGGAACTGGCGAAGGGCGAATACTACTGGCACCAACTCAAGGGCCTCGAGGTAGTGAATACCCGGGGAGAATCTCTGGGGCGAGTACGACGCTTGCTGGAAACCGGCGCCAACGACGTGCTGGTGCTGGAGGGCGAGCAGGAGAGGCTTATCCCCTACGTTCCCGATACCATTAAGCAGGTCGACCTGACAAAGGGATTGATCGAGGTCGCCTGGGATCGGGACTTCTGAGCGATAGTGGTGACAGGCTGGCCGGGAGAGAAGAGTGATGCGTATCGACGTGGTCACTATTTTTCCGGAGATGTTCGCGGCGATCAGGGAGTCGGGAATGACTCGGCGGGCCCTGGCAGGCGGTCAGTTTGAACTGTGCGTGTGGAATCCGCGGCAGTACAGTGGCGACAATTATCGCCGGGTTGATGACCGGCCCTACGGCGGCGGACCTGGTATGGTGATGATGGCGGAGCCTCTGGCCGGTGCGCTTGACGCTGCCCGCCAGGCTGCGGGTGGCAGGGTGATTTACCTCACCCCGCAGGGCCGGCCGTTGACCCAGTCGGTGGTGGGCCGGCTGGCGCTGGAGCCGGCGCTGGTATTGCTGGCTGGCCGCTATGAAGGAGTAGATGAAAGGCTGATCGAGACCGAGGTAGACGAAGAACTCTCGATTGGTGATTATGTACTGTCGGGGGGCGAGTTGCCCGCGATGGTATTGGTTGAGGCGCTGGTCAGGTGCTTACCAGGCGTGCTTGGCAACGAGGAGTCGGCACAGGACGACTCCTTTAGTGGCGGACTGTTGGACTGGCCGCAGTACACGCGGCCGGAACAGTTTGCAGGGCACGAAGTGCCAGCGGTGCTGTTGGGCGGCAATCACGGGGCGATCAGGCGCTGGCGGCTTAAACAGGCCCTGGGCAGGACCTGGCTGAGACGACCCGACCTGTTAGCGGGAAGAGAGTTGAACGACGAAGAACAGGAACTGCTCGAGTCGTTCAAGAACGAACAGAAAGAAATGGAGAACTCGAGATGAGTAACATTATCGAGCAATTGGAGCAAGAACAGTTAAAGACCGAGATGCCTGAATTCGCACCTGGCGACACTGTTCGCGTGCAAGTCAAGGTAAAGGAGGGCAGCCGCGAGCGCCTACAGGCTTTTGAAGGCGTGGTGATTGCGAAAAAGAATCGCGGCCTGAATTCATCGTTCACGGTTCGGAAGATCTCCTATGGTGAAGGGGTCGAGCGTGTTTTCCAGACTCATAGTCCACTGGTACACAGCGTTGAAGTGCGGCGCCGCGGCGTGGTTCGCCGGGCCAAGTTGTACTACCTGCGCGGCCGTACCGGAAAATCTGCCCGGATCAGGGAAAAGATTTCCTGATATCGGTTGGCAGGCAGCGGCGCCTGCTGTTTCTTGCCGCCGTCAGGCCCCGTTGCTAGCAGCAGAACGGGTAGCCGACAGGCGTCGACTACTGGTCTTTGTTGCAGTTTCCACAATGCATTTTCCACGGGTTTACCAACGCAATTTGGCGGGCCTGCTGTTGGCTGGGGCCCTCGTTCTGCACGGCCTTACTGTCGCCGCCGATAACGAACCTGCGGCACCGCCCACTGCCGCACCGCCAACCCCAGCACTGTCGCTCGATTTCGAGACGACCATAGATATTAATAGCTTGGGGAAGACACCTGCCCCGGTGGTGGAAGATGCCCAGAATAATGTAGTGCGCGGGGTGCAGAGTGTGGTCGTGCTGGTGCCGCTTGACCCTGCCTTAACACCGGCGTCGCTGGATGAACTCGAGGCTGCAGGGCTACCGACCCTTGCCCTCGCTCTGGTCGATGTGGTGAAGGTGCCACCGGAAGAAGAGAATTGGGACCGGCGGCAGGCCAGCTGGCGGTTGTTGGCTGCCAGTGGGCGGTTGGAGAAACTGGCGGCAGGCCTTGCCGCAGCATTGACCGATGACGACCTGTCCCAGCGGGTCGAAGTGCAGTTGCTGCTGGCAGATGCGTTGTTACGATTAAATCGGCCGCTGCCGGCCCGCGCCTTGCTGCGTAGATTACTGTTCGAGGGTGCGCTGGATCCCATTCGGCAACGAGATGTGCGTCGGCAAATAATACAGACCTACGTGGTAGGGCGCGCCTTTGCCGATGCGGGAGTGGCTGCGCTTCGTTACCAACTCGAATACTACCCCGACGATACGAAGTGGCGACTGCTCCGCGCTGGCTTGTTGCTGGCAACCGACCAGCCTGGTGCCGCCGTCAATGTGCTGGCCGGGTTGCAGTCTGTCGAGGGGCGTTTGTGGCGCGTGTTCGCGCGCCTGCGGCAAGGGTCGCTGACGACAGCCCAGGTCATCGAACAATTGCAAGCGTTGGCTGAGCCGGTTGCGGCCAATCCCCGGCTCGAGGCAGTGCGATTGGTTGTCCTGGCAGAAGCCGCACAACTGGCTGGCCGCCACTCGCTGCAGGTCGAGGTTACTGAGCAAGCACTGCTACTGGCGGGCGATCTGCCCGTTTACCTGGCGCCGCTGGTGCTCGCTGATCTGGTTAAGGCCTATCTGGTGCTGGGGCAGGCTTATTTTGCCGCCAGCGCCTCCGCTGTGACCGAGCCTGAAGCCTTATTTGCGGCGCTTGAAAACGATACCGAGGAAGCAGCAGTCGCGCGCCGTGCCGCTGCGGCGTTGTTGCTTCAGGCCGGGACGCCTGCGCCACTGGCAAGGCAAGTTCACGCATTCATGGCCGAGATGCTGGAGCAGGACGGTCGGCTGCCGCTGATGGGTTTACTCTATGGTAAAGATGGTCCGCTCGGCAGAGAAAAGGATCTGCCGGACAGCGTGCTTGCGGGTTTGGTCCAACACGCCTTGGTGCAGGCGGACCACAAGCGTGCAGCCAGGCTTAATGCCCTTATCCAGCAACCACCGCCGGGGGTGAGCAAGGGTGCATGGGCCTTGCGACGGGCGCGGCTGGCGTTGTTTGGTGGCCATCCCGATGCTGGTGCCGCTGTGTTGGGTGGGTGGCTGGGTTCGGTAGAGGAAATAGCGCCGGCCAGCCTTGACCGGGTTATGCAGTTGATGTTCGACCTGCAAGCACTGGAACGCCATCGGCTCGCTCTGGGCTTGTTCGAGCAGGCGGCAGGACTGGTGCAGACCGAGCGCCAGCAACGGGAGTTGTTGTTCTGGATGGCGGAGTCGTACGCAGCGCTCCAAGAGCATACCCGTGCTGCAGCGTTTTTTGTGCGCTCGGCCTTAAGTGGTGGCCGCGAGGCGGCGCAATGGCAGCAGAGTGCCTGGTACCGTGCAGCACTGGAACTTGAGGCGGCAGGCCTGTGGGACGATGCGAGGGTGTTGTTCGAGCGTCTCCTAGTGAGCACCACTGACTCGAGGCGGCAGTTGCAACTGCGCCAGCGGCTACAGCAGCTGCACTTGCACCGGCAGCGCAGCGAGAGCGACTCCTGATGACAGCAGGCGATGATGATTCCACCGTCATCGAGCGTTTCCTCGATGGCATCTGGCTAGAGTCGGGCCTGAGCGCTAATACTCTGGCGGCATACCGCAATGACCTCGAGCGGTTTGCCAGCTGGCTGCAAAAAAAAGGGCATACGTTGGTGCAGGGTAGCCGTGCCGACGTGCTGGATTATTTGGCGCACACTGTGCGCTCCGGCGCCAGTCCGAGGTCGTCGGCGCGCAAACTATCGACTCTGCGCCGGTTTTATCGCTACCTGCTGAGAGAGGGTCTGGTCACCGCTGATCCGACTACTGAACTCGAATCGCCGGCCATTGGCCGCAGGTTGCCCAAGGCGTTGTCGGAAGAGGGCGTAGAGAAGTTGCTGGCGGCGCCAGCGGGGTCGGCGCTGGGGATACGCGACCGCGCCATGCTCGAGACCATGTACGCGACTGGGCTACGGGTCTCCGAGCTCGTCAACCTGTCGCTGAGTGAACTGGACCTCACTACCGAGTTGGTGCGCGTGATTGGTAAGGGTGGGCGGGAACGGATCGTGCCGCTGGGAGAGGAGGCACTGATCAGCCTGCAAAACTATTTGTCCGAGGCACGGCCTGAGTTGTTGCGCGAGCGCGTCAGCGACTCGGTGTTTGTTACTCGCCGCGGTGGGCCGATGACCCGTCAGGCTTTTTGGCAACTGATCAAGCGCTATGCTCGGTTGGCCGGAATCGACGGGGATCTGTCGCCACACTCACTGCGGCACGCATTTGCCACCCATCTGCTGAACCATGGTGCTGACCTGCGCAGTGTGCAGATGCTGTTGGGGCATTCGGACTTGTCGACCACCCAAATTTACACCCACGTTGCCCGGGCCAGGCTGCAGTCCCTGCATAGTTCACACCATCCGCGCGGATAGGCGTTGGCAGGACTGTATTCGGTCAGCTTAGCTCAACTCAGTCCGGCGACTGGACTGTTTCCAACCTGCCATACGATAGTCTATGCTCGGCGGCAGCACCGTTGTTATTGATCCACAGGAGGATGCATGCTGACAGATTCCGGGCCCGGGCGACGCATGGCTGCGGTCGCGCCCGTATTATTCGTCTTGTTGTGGAGCACCGGCTTCATTGGCGCCAAATACGGTCTGCCCTTCGCAGAACCGGCAACTTTCCTTGCCTTGCGGTTTCTGCTGGTGGCGGTGCTGTTACTGCCGATCGTGTTGTTGACCGGTAGCCCATGGCCGGGGAGTTTTACCAGTGCGCTGCATATCATCGTGGTCGGGTTGCTGGTGCACGGGATTTATCTGGGTGGGATATTTGCCGCTATCGATAAGGGTGTATCGGCCGGTGACACTGCACTGATCGTCGGCCTGCAGCCGGCGGTGACCGCCATCCTGATCGGACCGATACTGGGTGAAACGGTGCATGGCCGACAATGGATGGGATTCGTGCTTGGTACAGTCGGGGTGGTACTGGTGATATCGCCCTATCTCGGCGGCGTCCACGGTAACGCCGGCGCCATAGTGCTATGCGTCGTGGGCATGCTGGCAATGAGTGTTGGCACTCTTTACCAGAAGCGATTCTGCGCGAATATGGACCTGCGTTCCGGCTCTTTTCTGCAATTCACTGCGGCGGGTCTATTGATGCTGTTGCTGGCGCTGGTTTTCGAGACGCGGGTTATCGAATGGTCTGGGGATTTCCTCTTCGCTTTCGCCTGGCTGGTATTGGCGCTATCGCTGGGAGCAGTCACCATTCTTTGGTTCCTGATCCGGCACGGGGCAGCGGCGCGGGTGGCGAGTTTATTCTTCCTGGTACCCCCAGTCACCGCCTTGATCGCCTGGCCGCTATTTGGTGAGATGCCTAGCTGGCAGGCTCTGGTCGGCATGGGTCTGGTGGTTGGCGGGGTGCTGCTGGTCGACCAGGGCAGTGGCTCGAGTTTCAGCCCGGATAGGGGTTCGTGAACGGCGGTCGGCGCAGGTTGGTATTGATCGCGTTGCTCGCCATATTACTGGTGCCAGCGACAACAACAGCCACTGGCACAGGTGGGCTTTTTCGCACGCTGGACGGGGAGAGGGCCGCACTGCGTAATTATATTCCCGCCGACCGTTGGCTGGTGCTCGTGATCTGGTCACATACCTGCCCAGTCTGCCGGGCCGAACTCGGCGGCTACTCGACGCTGTTCGAACAACACCGCGACGGTCGACTTACCGTGCTGGGTTTGTCACTAGATGGCGAGTCCGGGACACTTGAGGCGTGGGCTTTTATCGAAGAGCTTGACCTCGCATTTCCCAGCCTGATCGGGGAACCGGCAGCAGTGGCGGACTTTTTCAGGCGGGCCAGTGGGAGGGCTTTTCAGGGCACCCCAACATTACTGGTCTATGCACCCGGTGGCGTGCTTAAGGGTACCCAGGCGGGTGCGGTGCCGCCAGCAGCCATCGAAGCTTTCATCGCCAGCCTGGACACAGGCAGTTAGCCGGGGTCCGGGTTCGGATGGTACCGGGTTCAACTGACTGCCAAGCATGACATGATATAACCCGGGGTGAGTACCGGCTCTTTCTTCAAAGTAAATCACACCTGATAAAGCTCAATGCCTTTAACGTTTTACGCTGTACCGATGAGCACCTACTGCGCCAAGGTGCGGATTATTCTGCAGCTGAAGTCCGTTGATTTCGTGGAGCAACTGCCAAGCGGTGGCAGCTATCGCGCTGATGCCTATCGTAAACTGGTTGCAGCGGGATCAGTCCCTGCAATTCAGTTTGGAGCATTTGTACTTCACGACTCCGACGCGATATCGGAATATCTTGAAGACTGTTACCCAGAGCCGGCGATGCGTGCTGCTGACCTGCAACAGCGCGCTTATCATCGATCGATTGCCCGCTACCATGATACGCGTCTCGAGCCTGCACTGCGCACGTTGTTTAGTTATGTTGGTGGTCCGCCGCAAGGAAAGGCCGATGTTTCCTTGTCGGCTTTACAGGACTGCCTTACACGCTTGGACAAGTTAGTTGATCCAGCACCGTACCTGTGGGCAGATCGATTGTGCCTCGCCGACTGTGCTTATCCCACCACCTTGTTCATGATCGAAGATATTTTCTCGGCTCTGGGTAGTAATATAGAACTACCAGCTAAAGTACGCGCGTGGCAGGCAGCACTATACGGCAATATCGTGATTCGGCAGGTGGTCGACGACAATCGTGTCGCGGTAGCGGCCTGGCTCGAATCGAAGGAGCGGAGCAGGTGATCTTGAAACTTGAATCAGTACCCGGCAGTGAAATGACTGCGTATCTTGAAACAAGCAAGGCTATTGTCCTGCAAAAGGAGTGGTTATTTTTTTTCAGTTGCCAAAAAGCATTTGCATGCAACTTGAATTTGAACTCTCGAAGTTCCCATCAATAGCCGTGGGGTCGGTCAACCTAGCCATCCTCCTTGCCCGGAGGCGACAGATTTGGAATAAACCTTGAATCTGTTCCACAATGGGCCTGGTGAATTGCTTATGCTGGAGAGAATATGTCCTGGATCAACACCATCCCTTACGACGCATCGTCCGGCACCCTGCGCACGCTGTACGACAGAGTCAAGGGCCCGAACAACAATATCGATAACATCATGATGGCCCACAGCCTCAGGCCCCATACAATGCGCGGCCACATGGTCATCTACAAGAACGTCCTTCACCATAATGACAACACGCTGCCGAAGTGGCTGCTCGAAACTATTGGAGTTTGGGTCAGCCTGCTGAACTGCTGCGATTACTGTGTGGCTCACCACTTTGCCGGACTCAAAAGATTGCTCGACGATGATGTTCGGGCAAACGAGATCCATCGGCGTTTGCAGGACCAGGACGTCGAGTCCACGGGCCTTACGACCCGAGAACAGTTAGCGCTATCCTATGCGCGGCAGCTTACCTTGAACCCTGCCGAACTCGCCGAATCTTGGGTAAAAGACCTGCGCGAGAGCGGGTTTGATGACGGTGAGATTCTGGAAATCAACCAGGTCACCGCTTATTTTAACTATGCTAACCGGACCGTCCTCGGCCTTGGCTGCAGTACTGAAGGCGACCTGCTGGGCCTGTCGCCGGGAGGCTCACCTGATCCTGATGACTGGCGGCATACCTAGGTATCCGACAAATCTAGATTCGATCTATTGGGGAAAAACATGACATCCGGTGGCACGATTCAACGGTTCAGTCTCAACCCACCGGTAGTGTCGGTGAAAATGATTCTGCGCCTGCAAAAGTATCGTGATATCGCCGCGGTTCCCCGGCGCATCCGCGACTCGGCGGAAAAGGCAGCGCGCGAAGCCAGCGGCCTGGCTGAGTCACAGGTACTGCTGTGGCGCGGGCCGCTGAGCCGGGTGGAGGCAGATGGAACGATCGCCCTCGGCGGTGGGCAATGCTTCCACAGCCCCACATTTGCTCGCCTACTCACCGGTTCGACGGAGTTGTGTGCGCTGTTGCTCACTGTCGGTGAAGGCATCGAGCGCCGCGCAGGACAATTAGTAGACGACGGTCGGTTGCTGGAAGGCTTGATGATGGATACTTGTGGTTGGGCGATGGTTTCGCTTTCCCTGCGCGCGGCGCGGCGAAAAGTTGCAGAGACGGAAAAAAGCCGGAATTGCCGTTTTACCTCGGCCTCGGCTCCAGGCTACTCGGACTGGCCCTTGGTCGAACAGAAGACACTGTTTGAACTCTTTGCCGGTGAGCCGTTACCGATCTCCCTGGATGATTGGCAGACTATGTTGCCCCGTAAGTCTATTTCGTCGGTGTTCGGCGTAATCCGGGAGCCGCTCCCGTGAGTCAGGTCACCCACACAGTCTCTTTTGTCGGTGAATCGAGCCAAGCAAAGGTTGACTCGGGTGCTTCGGTTTTACAGGCAGCGCGGGATGCAGGCGTTGATATCGTTGCCACCTGCGGTGGTCGCGGCCGCTGCCGGAGTTGCCGTGTCAAGGTGGTCGAGGGCACATTGCCGCCACCAACGCTGGCCGATATCGTGCAGCTGGGTGATCAAGAGGTGGGCGAACATTATCGTCTTTCCTGCCAGTTGCGAGTAAATGACAATATTACCGTACAGGTCAGCCCACCTCTGCATGAAACAGCTTTCCAGATTCTCGTCGACACCAAAGTTCCTAAAAAAGGGCTGACAGTAGATTGTGGAGTGCACAAAGTCCATGTTCAGCCGACACTGCCAACCGATGAAAACGACGCAACCTCCGACCTTGAGGAGGTTCTGCGAGGAACCGGCCTAACGCCGGCACTCAGTCTCGATACAGTACGCCGCCTTCCGGATATGTTGCGTCAATCATCGGCTGGCCTGACGATCACCACTTTCGACGGAACTGTTCTTTCGCTCGAATCTGGCGACACCACAAAACAAGCATTCGGCCTGGCTCTGGACATCGGAACAACCACTGTCATTGGTTATTTGATCGATCTGATCAGTGGGGAAACCATGGCTACGGTTCCCGGTTTGAACCCACAGGCTGTTTTCGGTGGTGATTTGATGTCGCGTATCGCCTTCGCCATGGAAAGCACCACTAACGTGCGCAAACTGCGCTCACGCCTTATCGGTTTCATCAACGAGCAGATCGGTGAAGCTTGTAGCCAGGGTGGAATTCAGCGCAAACACATCTACAAAATAGTCGTCGTCGGCAACAGCTGCATGCACCACTTGTTTCTCGGCATCGATCCCAAATTTCTCGGTTGTGCTCCCTATGCACCGGCCATGCGCAGTGCTTATGCCTGTGCGGCGCGTGAGGTTGGGCTCAAAGTGGCGGACGGCGCGCGGCTCTTCATGCTGCCGCTGGTTGCCGGCTTCGTTGGCGCCGACACCTTGGGCATGATCTTGTCGACACACCTCGAGGTCGGATCAAAGATCCGTGTCGCTGTAGACATCGGTACAAATGCTGAGGCAGTGATGGGCGGACAGGGCAGCCTGTTGGCTTGCTCCTCACCGGCTGGACCGGCACTGGAAGGTGCTCAAATTCGGTGTGGCATGCGTGCCGCTGCGGGTGCAATCGAACGAGTGTCTGTGGACCAGGACATCCACGTTCAAACTATCGGCGGCAGTCCAGCAGTTGGTGTGTGTGGCTCGGGTCTGGTGGATGCCATAGCGGCGCTGCTCGATGTCGGGGTGCTGACAACGTCGGGACGCATGATCGCCGAGGGGCCCTTGCCAGCAGCTTTAGACAAGCGCCTGCGCACTGGCAAGGATGGCATTGCAGAGTTCGTTCTGGTCTGGTCTGGTGACGATGGCGCCAGGCAGGATCTAGCCTTGACCCAGGCGGACATCCGCCAGGTACAGTTGGCCAAGGCGGCCATCAGCAGTGGTGTGGCGATTTTGCAGCACCAGTTGGGCGTCACTGATGGAGACATCGACGAGTTCATGCTGGCCGGCGCTTTCGGCAACTATTTAGGAATGCGCAGCGTACGCCGTATTGGATTGATTCCCGATCTGCCGCCCTCGCGTGTCCGTTTCGTGGCCAACGCTGCCGGACTGGGGGCTCAGATGGCCCTGCTCTCGGAGAGCGAACGCCAGCGGGCCGAGTTGTTGGGCCAACGCATCGAGCACATTACTTTGGCTACCCATCCGGAATTTCAAAAAGTTTTTCTCGATGCTATCTCCTTTCCCGAGGAGGTCGTTGAGTATTCCGAATCCGACTGATACTTGCCAACAGGTATCGACGGCCTAAGCGGAATATTTTCGTTCCGGGCGGCTCCCGTTGTTTGGCTATAGGTTGTTGTGGCTTGACAGTGGCCTTAAACTATATGAAGTTGTACTTCACAGGTGAATTTTCCGTAAGAGAGCTTAAGGCTGGTAGCTGCCAGCGTGCATACTGGGGTTATGTCAAATAGTCGAAGGCAGAGTTCGTGGATCTGCCGTTTGGAGGAGACATGAGCTATGAGTAATATGGAGTCGTTGGTTGAAGCCGTAAAGGCAGGAGAGGAAGAAGACGCTGTCACCTATGTTAAGGCAGTGATTGAAGAAGGGCATGAGGTTGTTAATATCGTCGCCTCACTCACCGACGGGATGCGCGAAGTGGGTGATGCATTTGGGAAAATGGAACTTTTTCTGCCAGAAATGGTAATGGCGGCTGATGCCATGACGGCGGCGATGGATGAATTAAAACCGTTGATCGAGGCATCGGCGGCTGGCATGGTGGCTAAGGGTACCGTGGTCATCGGGACTGTCGAGGGCGATGTCCATGTGATTGGTAAGGAGATAGTGGTCCGTATGCTCCGCGCCAATGGCTTCGAAGTGCACGATCTGGGCTACAACGTCAACACTCTGGACTTCATAAAGAAGGCAATAGAGGTTAAAGCCGATATTATTGGCGCGTCTGCTCTTATGTCCACGACCATGCCGAATCAAAGGGAGCTCGTCAAATTACTTACCGAAATGGGTTGCCGCGACGATTATCACGTAATCATCGGTGGTGCACCGGTGACGCAACCGTGGGTGGAAGAAATCGGCGCCGACAGTTGGGGCGAGAATGCAGCGAAGAGTATCGAGATACTTGAAGGTATTGCGGAAAAAATAGGAAAGAACAATGTATAGATTGTGGCAGATACTGGATCGGGCTAATACCGGCCCGTTTTGTGAAGTCGAAGATTTCAATAAGAAAATATTTATGCCCAAGTTGAAAGAAGTAATAAAAAAATATGGCATCAAATATGATCCAGACCATCCGGTATCCGACGACGATGACGTTGCCGATCGGGTTTGGCAGGCGGCCTGCGAGCTATTCCTTGAAGTCGGCGTGCTCAATGTCGACACTCATCGTCGTATCATTATCGAAGAATCGGAACTTAAGGAAGCCCTCTACCATGCACCAGGGCGCTATCTAGTCGGGGAAGGGAAAGACGCTCGTTGGTGGCAGGACAGGTGCCCGGAAGACAGCGCACCGCCGTTTTGTATTTTCAGTGGCGACATCACTTGTGATGAAGAGATTTTCCTGCCCATGACCGTTGCCTACTGCCAGGAACCGCTGGCCGACGGTGTTTGTGCGTCGATCCTGGAAGAAAGCATGGGCCTCAAGATAAAAGCTGGCTCACCGGTCGAATTAGCTGGCGTAACAGAACACGCCATGAGCTTGCGCCAGGCTGCCAAACTGGTGGGGCGGCCGGGAATGTTTCTAGTGGCGGTTGGGACAGCTCTGTCGGCTATGGCTCAGGTTGCAGTCAGCAACGATCAGTGGGGAGTGCGTTATACCGACGCACGCTTGATCGGCGGCCTGTCCGAGCTCAATATAGAAAATGATGCCATGAACAAGATTGCCCACTGCATGAACTATGGCTGCTTCATTGGCAACTTAACTGGGTCGATCTATGGTGGCTACGCTGGTCGCGCCGAGGGAGTAGCGGTTCTGGAAACTGCCTACCATCTCATGGGGTTGACGATATATCAGGCCAACTTTCAACAAAGTTTCCCCTTCCACCTTCACTTCACCTCGAACAGTGGGCGCGAGATGCTGTGGCTGATCAGCGTTACACACCAAGCGGTCAGTCGGAACAGCCGAATTCTGTCGACCTCGAACGGTTTCCTTAACGCGGGCTCTGGCACTGAAATGGTTCTCTACGAGGCGGCGGCGCATGGCTTAACCAGCACTGTATCTGGCGGCCATCTGTGGGAGACGGCAGTCGCCCGCAACAAAACGCGCAACTATGCCACACCGCTCGAGGCTCGCCTCGCCTGCGAGGTCGGTCATTCGGTAGCGCGGCAGGGAATGACCCGGACACAGGCTAACGAGATCGTCAACAGGCTGTTGGCAGAATATGAAGAAAATATCGCCACCGCCCCCCAGGGCAAGATGTTTCAGGAATGTTACGATCTGAAGACCGCACAACCGACATCCTGGTATGAAGACATGTTCGGCGAGGTCAAGAAAAAGGTGGCGGCTATGGGAGTCGACTTCGTTTATTGACGTCCATCAATTTCCTGTGACCTTCCGGGGGCACCGGGCTGCCACACCCCCGGCTGCGAGCGTCTGTTCGGTGTCGAAATTGGGTTCCAGCAGCGCATCAAGCAGCACTTCGGTGTTGGGTGAGGGAAAGTATGCAAAAGGTTGTCTGGGGCGC
>Ga0207990_1000579_pt1 | contig 20946 bp, 30 predicted proteins | sample ETNtaG_8_FD_185780 | JGI IMG/M metagenome (GOLD analysis project Ga0207990, IMG submission 185780) | Marine microbial and viral communities from oxygen minimum zone, Eastern Pacific Ocean - ETNP201406SV75 (SPAdes) (version 2) | ecosystem: Environmental > Aquatic > Marine > Oceanic ...
GAAGAAAAAACTGAAACCACTACACCTACAGTTGAACCTGTAGAAGAAAAAACTGAAACCACTACACCTACAGTTGAACCTGTAGAAGAAAAAACTGAATAATTAATTAAATATTAATTTCTAAATTTTATATTAAATGTAGATATGATATCTGTAAAACTAATTGGTGGCGCAAAAAAATCTTTTAATTCTAGTCAACTAGAAATTGCAGAATCTGAAATTTCTATTCAAGAATTACTTGATTTACTATTAAAATTAAAACCTCACAATACTTCTGATTTGGATGTTGAAAATATCTTAATTGCTATTAATGGTTCAGATTCTTCTGCGATGAATGGAAAATCTACTATTATACATGATAATGATATTGTTAGTATTATTCCTGTAATTCATGGTGGATCCCCAAAAAAATTAATTTTTGAAATTGAGAAAAAGCAAATTCAAATCATTGAAATTCATGGCCAAAAAACAATTGATATTCAATTTATTGATGATTTGAGAAAAAAATATCCAAAGATCAAATTTCAAGCTGTTTCTAGTTGTTTTATTCTTAATGCATCTCATCTAAAAAAAATTCTATCACTTTCAATTAATGCTGAAAAAAATAATATTTTACTCTCAAACAAACTTGAAACTGATATTTTAATGCGTTTTGCAGCAACATTACAAATTTCAAATGCAATATCTTCTGTTGGAATAAAGCCAACTACTAATTTTATTTTAATTTCTATTGGCAATAAAAATAATTTTAATTCATTTTATTCTGATATGTCTTCTATTTGTGTTAATTTATTTTTAAAAAATAATGATTTATTCATTAAAAAATATTTTAATATTTCAAAAAAACATGTTGATTCTGTCTATTCTAAAACTCCTTTGGAAGATATTTTAGTTGAAAAGGCTTCTATTTTATTCTGACATACTACGTTTTGTTTTTTCAAGACTTAGTATATCTGATTTTTCCAAAATAGATACTCCTGTTACAATTCCTAATATTTCAATTAAAATTATTTTATCTGGAAAATCTAATGAAACTTTATTTTTTATTTTATCTGCTATTTTTGTAATTATTTCTTTACTTGAAATATCTGAATTCCTTTTTTCAATTGATATTCTGTATGTATCTGTATCTTGAATTTGATTTAACATGCTAGAAATTGTTTTTTCAATTTCTTCTACATTTGTTTCAATAAATTTTTGAATTGGTATTACTCTGAGACAATATCTTATACTCCATGGTTCATCTAATAGAATTTCTTTCATTTTTTTAACAACTTCAATTGGATCCAGTGTTGTTTCTGCAGTTAAAATCCCTGACATACTACTTATTGATATTTTGACATCTGAATCCCCTAACTCATCTAAGATATCTCTTATTTCATCTTCAGTTTCTTCTTCTAAATGTCTGGCACAGGTAATAATCAGGTTCATGTTTTTATGATTTCCTCTTTTTTTAATACGCCTTCTCTAATAATTTCAATTTCTTCATTTTCTATTTCAATTATTGTGGATTCTCCTTTACTTGTAATTGTTCCCCCATTAAGAAAAACATCATAATTTTTAATATTCTTAATACATTCATCAGGATCCGTAAATGATGTATTTCCAGAAATGTTTGCACTAGTCCCTACTAACAAATTACATTTTTCTAATAATTTCAACGTGCATTCCGAATCTGGAATTCTTATTGCAATTTTATCATCTATTTTTAATGATTTTTTCAATTTTTCATCTGTTAATTTTAAAATTAATGTTAATGGGCCTGGCCAATATTTTTCTATAATTTTTTCAGTGAATGCATCAATACATGTTATTTTTTTTACAATCTCTAGTGAATATGCTAATACTGGCAATGATTTTATTTTTTCTCTTGATTTAATTTCATAAATTTTTTTCACTGCACTTGAATTGTATGGATTACAACCTAACCCATATACTGTATCTGTGGGGAATACTGCAACTCCTCCATTTTCAATAATCTGAAATGTTTTTTCAATACCTTCTATGTTACAATCCACTTTCAATAATATCTAAATAATTTTTGTGTAATTATTATTTACTTTTAACTAATTTTTTAACTTCATTATGTTTTCATTAATATTGCATGTCTTTTCCTAATTTTGATGACAATGGATTTGAAGATGATTTTGAAGATAATTTAGATGCATCTAATGATGTAGAAAATTAAATATTTAATCCAAAATTGTCCGCAAATTTTGTAAATGAATAATATGCTTGAAGAAATTCTCTTCCTGACTGACTAATTTTATATTTATTTGAACCTCGAGAATCTCTTTGTTCTAACAACCCTTGTGAAACTAGTGTTTTTAAAATTCTCGAAATTCTTGAATGAGGGATGTTTGCCTTTCTAATTAGATATGTTACTGTTGCCCCATCTTCATCTTGAAGATCATCTCTTGTAGTTGATAAAATATCTCCAATAATCTTCATTTGTGTTCTGTATTCTCCCATTTTCTTAATTTATACTTCTCAAATTTCTATGAGAGACCGTTGATATTTCCGTATATACTAAAAAGATAAAAGAATTTGACTAATTTTTATTTTTGAGCCTGATTTACAATTTATCAAAATCATCATCAAATTTTATCTTATTTAATGGGACTTTACTTACTGGAATGAATAATGCAATTAATCCTCCAATTTTGATAATCATTGATATTGAATATAGGATTGATTCTGGAAATACAAAAGAATACCATCCCAAAAATTCCCCTAATGCTAAAAGTGCTAATCCTACTGATACTGAAATTGCACCTTTGTTTTTATTTTCAAAATATGATAACATTGTTTCAATTGCACCATATGCTAATAAGATGAATGAAATTGATCTGAAAATATGTTCTAATTGAACAGTTGATACTAAAAATAATGGTATAATTCCTACTGATCTAAAATAATTAGATTTTGGGAAAAATGATTTTATGCTGTGAGAAAATGCAATAAAAAAATACCCTACAGTTTGAATTATAATTCCTACAGTTTGAATTCCTCTTTCTATGTTGCCTGATTTTATTACAAAGTCCTCTAACATGTATCCTGTCCAAATCACAAAAAATCCTATACTTATTGAAAGAAACGCAATTGTTAATCTAAATAATGTTGGACTACCCGTATTTCTAAATCCAATATATGCCATTATCCCTATGGCAAGTCCTATCAAAAATCCTACAAGATTAAGTATATTTTCTAATAAAAATTCCAATGATGCTTAGTAACTTATTGAAGTAATTATTTTAATCTGATGAATCATTTTACTATGTTGTTAATCCCATTCATCTAATGAACCTGCTGTGTGACCTTCTGTACTGCCACCAGCTGCATAATCTCCTAAAATATCTGAGTATTTAGGGTGATTGTGAGCTACAAATTTCACATATTCTCCATAACTCATATCCAAATCACATGAACCACATTTTACTAAAGAATAATCCATAGCCATTTCTGCATCTTCATTACATTTTGGACATTTGATCTTCATACTCTCTAATATTGTTCATGAATTATTATTACTTTACATCAAAAAAAGATAAAAGGAGTAATTTCTTGCTGATTTCTATGAGTCGTACTTGTAGTAAATGTAAAAACTCTATTCCAGACACTGAACAATTAGGACCTGTGAATGAAAAATATCCTACTTGTACTAAATGTTGGGCTGAATGGAAAGAATATCAAGTTATGGTAATGAATGAAATGAAATTAGATATGTCCATGGCTGATCATCGTAAATTATTAAAAAAACATGAAAAAATCTTTGTCGGTGTTTTATCTCCTGAAGGAGAAATAATTGATTATTCAGATGAGGATAATCGAAAACCTGATGAACCACAAGTTAACTAAATTTTTAAATGATTTTTAGCATTATTTGGTATCATAATTAGAATTCTCTTTCTTTCTTCATCATTAAGATTCCCGATAATTCTTTTAATTGTGTTTGAAATAACTTCTTTTTCATTTTCTTCTAACTCTAGAAATATTTCTAAAATCCCATCTAAATTAAATGAGATTAATTTTTCTGGAGATAATAATGATTGTGTGATGTATGCTACAAACATTCCTTCTCTATGTTCTTCTGATAGATTTGCTATAATTTTTAGCCATGATTTGAACAATTTTGAAAAATTCAGAAATGGAATAGTTGGACCTGCCTCTAATGCATTGTTTATGATTTCTTTTTTATCTAGTTCGGATTTTGAAAAAAATTCTATCATTCTTTTTTTTAAAATTGGAGTTCTTAGAAAATCTGGTAGACTAGCTAAATTAACTATAATATTTCCTGCAAAGTTCTCATCTGACATCGATCTAATCTAAATTTTCTTGAATATAAAATCATGTAGTAACACTTTAGCTTAAATAAACGCAATAGGCGCTTAAGAATATGCCCTCTACTGTTGTTGTTGGTGGATTTTTTGGTGATGAAGGTAAAGGAAAAATAATTTCATATTTGGCAATAAAAGATGATCCGTCAATTATAGTTCGTGGTGGTGCAGGTCCTAATGCCGGTCATACTATAATGGATGGCGACAAAGTATACAAAGTTCGAATGCTTCCTAGTGGATTTTTAAATAAAAATGCCAAAGTTATGATTGGTCCGGGTGTTGTAATTAATCCTGAAGTACTTGATAAAGAAATTCAAGATTTTGGTGCATCTGGTCGTGTATTTATTGATAAACATTGTGGAATAATTGAAGAAACTCATTTGATAAGAGATTCTAAAGGTGAACTAAAAGAAAAAATTGGTAGCACTGGCTCTGGTACTGGTCCTGCTAATTCTGATAGGGCAATGCGAGTTTTAAAAATGGCAAAAGATTTTGATTCATTATCTTCTATAATTGTAGATGTTCCTCAGGAAATAAATTCTGCATTATCTGCTAATCAAAATGTTTTAGTTGAAGGAACTCAGGGAACATTTCTTTCTTTATGGCATGGTACATATCCATTTGTAACTTCAAAAGATGTTACTGCTTCTGGAATTTGTGCTGATGTTGGATTAGGACCTACAAAAGTCAATGAAGTAATTGTGGTTTTCAAATCTTATGTTACGCGTGTAGGAACTGGTCCTTTAGAAAAAGAATTATCTCTTGAAGATGCAGAAAAGAAAAATTGGTCTGAATTTGGAACTGTTACTGGTCGTCAAAGACGTGCTGCAGATTTTGATTTTGATTTAGCTAGGCGTGCAATTATGCTTAATGGTGCAACACAAATTTCTATTACAAAATTAGATGTTCTTTTTACTGATTGTGCTGGAAAGACTTCTTATGATGAATTATCTAATGATGCAAAATCTTTTATTAAAAATATTGAAAATGAATTAAACACACCTGTAACAATTATTGGAACTGGTCCCGCAATCAATGATGTTGTTGATAGAAGAAGTTAGGCTCACCATTTTTGGATAAGTTTAATTTGATAATCTGTAACAAATACTTGTGGATAAATTAGAAACTCCTGTTATTGATAAATTACCTCGTTACATACAAGTTAATTCAACTTTAGAATTTACGCGCTTGGTATGTGCACTAGAACGTGCACCTCGTGTATCTTTTTCTCATAACCATGATGGTAAAAAAATACTATCTGTGCAAATGGATGTTTTAAAAGAAAAACCTATTGTGTATTATACTCCTTTAGAACGTAATGGTGATTATCTTTGTTATGGATTAAAATCTGGAAAAGAAGAATCTGATATTGTAGATTCTACTTCTGATTCTAGTAAACTTTATTCTCCAATCATTCGAATTAAATCACTTCCAAAAACACTACAACCTGGAAATGGGACTCTTGATAGATATCTGCCCATTGAATTAGAGGATTTATCTAGTCTTGCTAAACTCACATGGGGTTTTGATGATATTCCTTTTCCTTTATTTTTATTTCCATATAATGACAAATGGCTTCTTGGTGTCTTTATGAATTTCAATGATGAAGGAACCTCTTATTTTTGTCATGTTGTTTTGAATGATGATCCTGGAAACCCATTCATAAAATTTTCAACAACAAATGGAATCGCCCCAACTTTTGTTCAAAACCCTTCTGAACATGGTTATTCTTATATCAAAATAATAAAATTGAAGAACACTCATCCACTAGTTGATTATGGCCACCTTCAAAACTAGACTTTCTCAGATCTCAAAAAGTAATGGAAAAGTAATTCTTGCTAATGATTATGATTCATCTGTAAAAAATTTACAAAATAAAACTATCCAAAATATTAAAAAATTGAATCCTTACTTATGTGGAATTAAACTTAATTTTCATTTACTTCTTCCTCTTAGTGCTAAGGAAATTATTAAAATCAATAAAACTGCTCATGATTATGGACTACAAACTATTGCTGATATCAAACTTAATGATATTGGAAATACCAATCGTGTCACCACTGAGCATTTGTGGGATTTAGGATTTGATGCAGTAATTGCAAATCCTATCATGGGATTAGATAGTTTAAAGAATTTAGTAAAATCATCTCATAAAGAACAGAAAGGTGTGATTACTTTGTGTCATATGAGCGCACCTGAGGCTAGATTATCGTATGATCTGGAAATTAAAATGGGTAAAAAACAACAATTATACCAATTATTTTTGAATTGGGCTTTGACTGCAAAAGTTGACGGAATTGTTGTGGGTGCAACTTTTCCAAAAATCATACAGTATTGTTCTAAACAAGCAGGAAAAAATTTGAGTATATTTTCACCTGGAGTTGGTACTCAAGGTGGCAGTGCAGAAGAAGTAATTTCATCTGGAACTAATTATTTGATTGTGGGCAGAACTATTCTGAATGCAAAAAATTCTGTTGATGTGACAAAAAAATTACATTTACAAAGTCTTGGAAAGTAATCTTTGTGCTTTTGTTAGTACTGTCTTTGCATTATCAAATGTTGTTTTTTCCATTGATGTATTGTAATCCATCCATGTGTATCCACTATGTTCATGTGAAATTTTGACATTTTTGGTTTTTGTTTCAGCTAAAAAGAATACTACTTTTTTTTGAACCAATTCCCCTTTATGTTTAAAATTATATTCAATCCATTCTTCAAAGTTTTCTACAAATTCTATATCTGTAATTCCTGTTTCTTCTTTTGTTTCTCTAATTGCTGTTTGTTGAGTTGTTTCCCCCTTCTCCATTTTCCCCTTCACAAAATCCCAATGGCCTGATGGATAATGTAACAATAAAAATAATTTTTCTGAACTTTCTTTTCTATACAATACAATTCCTGCTGATGTTTCTTCTATCATTTACCTAACCTTCTTTTTCTTTCTTGAAATGTCCTAATTGCTCTCATTAAATCAATCTTCCTAAACTCTGGCCAAAAAATATCCATAAAAACTAATTCACTATAAGCACTTTGCCATATTAAAAATCCGCTTAATCTTTTTTCACCTGATGTGCGTAAAATCATATCTGGTGATGATTGTGGTAAATGTGATGTGTATAAATTTGATTCAATCTCCTTTTTTGTAATATCTTCTATGTCTAAATTCCCATGTTTAATCTTCTCTCCAATTTTTTTTACTGCATCTACTAATTCGTATTGTCCTCCATATGCTAATGCAATATTTAGAAAATAATTATCATAATTTTTTGTTACATTGTCTAATCGTACTAATACTTCTTTGATGGATTCTGGTAGTAACTCTGTCCTTCCAATTGCTTTAACTCTCATTTTACATCTATGAATTCTAGGATCATTGTATAATTTTTCTAATCTCATTCGAATTAATTCATAGAGATCTTCTAATTCATCATCTTTTCTATCTAAATTTTCTGCTGATAGTGCATATAGTGTAACAATTTTAATTTCAAACTCTTCACACCAATCAAGTAAATTTTCAACTGCATCTGCACCTTGCCAATGTCCTTTTTTATTGACTGCTAAATGTCGTTTAGCCCATCTTCTATTTCCATCTAAAATTAATGCAATGTGATTAGGAATATCTCCTGTTTTAATTTCATTTTCTAATTTTTTACCATATATTTTGTATAATCCTGATAATTGTAAAATAATTTCTTTAATTTTACTCATATTATATTTCCCTTGAAAATTAAAGAATTATCTAATGATATCAGTGTTTTTTATTTTTTCTTAAATATTTAATCTGAAATCATTTCTTGGTCTTTTTGCTTTCTGTATTTTTTAAAGAGAATTGTAGCTGAAACCAATGTTACTGCTAATCCTCCTAATAATGGAGGAATTAATGTAAATGAACTTTCATCAAATATCATTAAATTTGTAAATTGTGCAATTATTGGATATAATGAAATTAACACGACAATTCTTAAAATGTCACTAATTTGTCTTGGAATTCCTCCTATCCAATTACTAAGTAATGTACCTGCAAATATTGCTCCTAAACCAATCCATAGTATTGGTAATGATCCTGCTACAAATTGCCCTAATACTATTTGATTTGATAGACTTTCCATAACTCCTCCATTTGATTCAATTATGTTTGGATCAATTGTACTAATTCCAGCTGGAACTGATGATAGAATTAATAATATTCCTGTAACCATTGTAAACATTCTGATAAAACCTGTGGGAGTTGGTTTTGACCATCTTGACCATGCTCTATCTACATCAAATGCTCTGATTAAAAATGCTCCACCTAAAATACTGACAAGTACTGCAAAAATTTCTGCAGTATATCCGACAACAGTTCCAATTCCTCCGATTAACAAAAGAATTCCTGGAACTCCTAAAAAGAATTTTGAATATTTTGAATCATATGCAATCATTTTTAGATATTTTCCAAAAACTGCATAAGAATATTCTACACTTCTACTTACTTTCATTACTACTCTTTGAACTGATACTACTGGTAGAACATTTTGAATAACTGGAATCACACTTTCATCATCTTCTCCATCAGAAACAATAACTGCTCCATTTGCCTGAAATTTTTCTAATATCATTTTTGCTTCAACTAATATTTTTTCATCTGCTTGTACTCCTCTATCCTTAACTCCTGTAATTGTAGCCACTTCTACTTGGTATCCTTTACTGATTAAATCCTCATATGTTTTAATTGCTGCAAATATTGAATTAGAATCTGCATCTTCTGGATCTTCTAATGCTAATCTCTGCGCTGCTTCAATACATGCATCTCTGCCAATTACTGGTGTACTGATTCCTGTTTTTTCACCTACATCATTATCTCTATCCACACAAATTACTACTAATTTATTGGCTGTAGATTTGCTAACATCTTTTTGTACTTTAGTAGATCTTTGTGACATTGTATTTGTTACATGTAATTAGTTTTTAATCATTTCCAATATTTTTGATTAGTAAGATTCTGTCTTGAGCCTATGGTCTTAATTCATTTGATTTTTTGATATGTTCTATGGATTCAGCTTTAATTGATTGAATTTTATCAATTGTTTGCAAAATCTCCATATCTGAAATTTTATTTTCTATTTGATTTGCTAATACTTTAGTTTCTAAAATATACTCATTAAATTTTTTCATGCCGTTCATATAACTAATGTAACTTTCTTGCCATTGTTCAGAAGGTTTTGAGGTTACAAATTCACTAATTTGTGTAGTAATCTGTGATGATGTAACTTCAGCAATAGATATGTAATCTAATGGTGAAATTTTTCCATCTTTAAGATTTTGATATTCAAGATCCATTGATTCTTGTAATACTTCATGGATATTTTTTGCTCCATCCAGATACCCTTCATAATCCGTTACTATGAACGTTGTATTGTTTTCTTGTGGGATTACCCATAATAGAAAACTAGCACCTGTGATTAATGCTAAAATGATAGCTGTAACTGCAATTCCTTTTTTTGATGCCATTTGCTATTTTTGGTATCTTCTAGTTTATAATTGATAATTATTTTAAAAATAATCACTAATTTAATAAATTTCTGAGAAATTCTAATTATTTTATAATTTTAAACTTAATTTTTTAAATTTATTAGTGGTTTTCATCAATTTTTTAAGATTTTTATATATCTTAGGCGTTAAAAATAACTACATACATCTAGTTTATGGTGTAATATTTTTCACAGGCTCTTACTAAATACTCGAATTAATGATGAATTTCATAATGGTTCAAGCATATTGTGTAAAATGTAGAGCAAAAAGGGATATCAAAGATCCTAAAGAAGTAAAGCTAAAGAATGGACGTCCAGCTGTTAAAGGCACATGTCCAACTTGTGGAACTAACGTATTTCGTATTGGTGCAATGCCAAAAGAGTAGTCTGAAAATTAGTCCACTAGTTCCCCATTTTTCAAAAACAATATAGGGAATACTTTATACAATTTTTTATGGCTAAAACAGATTATGAAAGTCTGCTTAAGCGTATTGAAGATAAGCTAGGTAGCTCAACTGAGGACTCTTCAACTAGATTTGAACTTCCAATTGTAGATATTATGTGGGAAGGCCAAAAAACATTTTTGCGTAATTTTTCAGAATTTCCTAAAACTCTAAGACGGGATCCTGATAAAGTTCTTCAATACCTTTCAAAAGAATTTGCAGTTCCTGCAGAAAGACTTGGTGATAAGGCAATGTTTGTTGGACGTAGAGCTCCTGATGATTTTACAAGGTTATTTCAAATTTATGTTAAAGATTATGTTGAATGTCCAACATGTAAAAGCCCTGACACAAAAATTCTTAAAGAAAATCGTATTTCCTTTTTAATTTGTGAAGCATGTGGTGCAAAATCCACTTTGAAAGGTAAATATGCATAATGCAATTTTCAGTAAAAGTTTCTGATTATCAAAAAAATATGATGCTCAATATGTGTGATGCTGAATTAATGGGTAAGGATATTGTTGATGGCGAATTAGAAATTCACATAAATGAAAATTATTATGGTAAACAACTAGTTGATAAGAGTGAAGCAATATCTTTGCTAAAATCTGCATCTGTCATGAATCTTGTGGGTAGAGAAACAATATCTCTAGCGACTGATCTTGGAATTGGTTCTGCATCTGGAATCAAAATAATTTCTGATATTCCGTTTTTAATTATTTTTAATACTTAAAATGGATTTTTATTTTATTTGAAAAGCAATATCTTTTATCTGATGTGGGAAATAATAATTATTGACTGATACTATTAGTAGAAAATTAGAATCTAAAATTGATAATAAATTAATTTCAAAATCTAAAAGACGAGAACTTGATGATGGATTTAAAAAAGGAAAAGTGATCAATGAAGTTTTAGATAAACCTACTGTCATGACTCTTTACAAAATGATTACAGATCATGTTATTGCATATGTCAATGGTTCTGTAAGTGCTGGAAAAGAATCTGTTGTTTTTTGGGGAGTTGCTGATGATGATACTAATGTTGCTTTGAAAATTTATTTGGTTAGTACTTCTAATTTTAAAAAACGTGCACCATATCTTGTAGGTGATCCTAGATTTCGTCATGTCAAAAAAGGTACCAAAAATTTAGTCTATTTATGGGCAAAAAAAGAATATCGTAATTTATCTCAATGTTATGCTGCTGGCATTCCTGTACCTCGACCACTTTATGTCACAAATAATGTACTTGCCATGGATTTTGTAGGTGTTAATGGTTCGCCTTGTAGGTCTTTACTAACCTCATGTGTGGAACAAAATGACTATGAAGAAGCAATATCTTTAATCCGAGATTTATATAATAAAGCAAAGTTAGTTCATGGTGATTTCTCAGAATATAATATTTTTAAAACTGATGATGGATTAGTTGTATTTGATTTGGGTTCTGCAGTTGATCTTAGACATCCAAATTCTAACGAATTTCTTAAAAGAGACATTAATAACATTACAAGATTCTTTAAGAAAAAAGGAATGAGTGTTGAAGATTCTAATGATGTATTTGAGGATATTGTAAATGAGCTTTGAAAAGTTAATTCGTATACCTAATGATCGAATAGGTGCTTTGATTGGAAAATCTGGTAATGTTAAATCCTCAATTGAAAAATCTTGTTATGTTTCAATTGATATTGACGGTGATAACGGTGAAGTTTTTATAAAATCTGTTGGTGATGTTGAAAAAATGCAACCGTTCAAAGCAATGGAAATTGTTAGTGCAATTGGAAGAGGATTTTCCCCTGATAATGCAATGACTTTGTTGGAAGGTGAAAATACTTTACATGTAATTGATCTTAGAGAATTTGCTGGAAAGTCTCATGCAAATGTTGAAAGGATAAAAGGGAGGATCATTGGAGAAGGAGGCAGAGCAAGAAAAAATATGGAGAATCTTACTAGTACACATATTTCAGTTTATGGGAGAACAGTTTCAATTATTGGAGATGCAAGTAAACTAAGATTAGTTGTTGATGCCATTTCTGCTATTTCTAGTGGAGGCATGCATGGTGCAGTTTATGATAAATTAGAATCTGCAAATAGAAGAACAAAACAAGAAAAAATGCAATTATGGGAAGATCAAGATGTCTTCTATTAAAGAAAAATTCAATCAAATATCTCCTAGTGAGTTTTTTTATAGTAATCGTGATTTAGCTGGATTTAGTAATCCTACTCGTTCTTTATACACTGCTGTTCGTGAATTTGTTGAAAATGCTTTAGATGCATGTGATCAAAAAGGTATCTTGCCTGATGTTCATTTAACAATCAAGGCTGTTGATCCTGAAAAATCAGATCCTAAGCCCTATATTTTGACTGTAAAAGATAATGGTCCTGGTATAGATGCAGAACATATTCCACTTGCTTTTGGAACTGTTCTTTATGGTTCAAAATTTGGTCTTAAACAAGCTAGGGGAATGTTTGGATTGGGTGCTACTATGGCAATTTTATATGGACAAATTACAACAAATAAACCTGTAATTGTTAAGAGTTCTTCTGATGCAAAAATACAAAATCAATTTGAAATATTATTAGACATTCAAAAAAATAAACCTGTAATTGTAAAACATACTACTAAAGAAATTACAAAAACAGGACTTTCTGTTAGTATTTGTTTAGAAGGTGATTATTCTAAAGCTGGAACCAAAATTAGAGATTATGTTTATGAAACTTCTTTAATTACTCCATATGCCTCAATAACTTTTGATGATCCTAAAGGACAAAAATTTAGTCATCCTAGATTTGTAAAAGAAATTCCTCCTCCTCCTACTATTATTAGACCACATCCACATGGAATTGATGTAGAACGTATACGAAGAATGATTGTTGAATCTCAATTTGAAATTCCAACTATTGATGATGCAATGATTGAAAAAGTAAGAAAAGACTTGGGATTGTCTGTAAAAAAACTTAGTTTTACTTCTATCATGGAAAAAGCAAAGAAAAAATGGAAAACTCTTCCACGTCAAGTTCGAGTTGTGATTGCTTTGATGTCATTTTTGAAAATGGATTTTGAAAAATTGAATAAAATTAAAATTGAAGATATTGATGTTGCTAATAAAAAATTATCTTATTGGGATTTTGGTGATTCACAATCAAAATCAATTGACATGGATTCTGAAAGCCAATATTATAAACAATTAACAAATACTGTACAGGGTGAACCTCTTACTACATTTTTAACAAAAAGATTTCAGCGCATTGGTCCTACTACTGCAGTAAAATTTGCAGCCTTTGCGAAATTTAAACCTGAAAAGAGAATGGGTACTTTAACAAATCAAGAACTAGTTAATCTTAGTGACTCACTTCAAAAATTTGAAGATTTTATGGCCCCTGATTCAAGTTGTTTGGCTCCACTAGGTGCAGAACCTTTGGAAAAAGGTATCAAGAAATTTTTTAATCCTGATTTTGTTGCTGTTGTTCAACGTCCTGCTTCTGCATATTCTGGATTCCCTTTCATTATTGAGATGGGAATAGCTTATGGTGGTGATATTAAATCTGGTGGACCTCATGTTTATCGATATGCTAATAGAATTCCATTACTTTATGATGAAGGTAGTGATGTTGTTCTAAAAGTTGTTAATGACACTGATTGGGGACGATACAAGATAAAAGGTGAACCTCCTTTCATTATTGTCTCTCATATCTGTTCAACAAGAATTCCATACAAAACTGCAGGAAAAGAAAATGTTGCTGATAGACAGGAAATAGAACGAGAATTAAGATTGGCATTGCAATATCTGTCTCGAAAATTATCTTCTTTTATGTCTAAACGTGGTCAAGCTGAAATGGCAAAAAAGAGAGCTAATCTTTATGCAAAATATATCCCATTAATTGCAGAATTTTGTACAGAATTAGCTGGAAAGAAAAAAGAACCTAATTATAAGAAAATGCTAGAATCTGAAATTGCATCTGAAACTAAAAAAGCAGTAAAGGAGGAAAATGAAATTGAAAACAACTAAAGCAAAAAAACAAAATAAAATAAAAGAACGAAGCAAAAAAGCTGAAATTAAACAAAAGAATATTCTTGAGATGCTAAAAAGTCATGGTGCAAAAATATATGATGATTTAGATAATGGACAATTCCCAAAATTCTCAATACCTAGTAGGTCTGTTAGTAATATTGTTTATGATAAACAACTTCGACAATACATTTTAGGTAATAATTCTGCTCTGAGAAGTTCTAGAAATTCAGCACAATTAAGATCATTTACACAATTAATGTGGTTAGCATTTTTTGCAAATAGATTAACTAATGAAAAAAAATCTTCTACTTTAAGAGATGTTTATTATTCTTCTCAGGCTTTCGCTGTTGAATTTGAAGATCAATCTGAATCAGATAATATTATAGTAGATTTAGAAGCAGTTACTTCTAAACCTCGTGAGGATTTTCATATTTTTCCTGAGGAGAGAAGTTCAATTTTTGGTGATTTGAATATTGAATATACCATTCCTGGTTATGAGGGAAAAACTATGAATTTGTCTAATCATCCTGATGGATATTCTATAGGTCCTAGTTTGACTACTGCCGAATTAGTTGATACAAGTGCTGAAATTGTAATTGCTATTGAAAAAGGTGGTCTTTTTACAAGATTTGTTGAAGAGCAAGTTGATAAAAAATTCAAATCAATTATTATTAACACTGGAGGACAAGCACCACGTTCTACCAGAACTCTGTTGAAAAGACTTCATGATGAAATGAAATTACCTGTCATTTGTCTTACTGATGGTGATGTGTATGGAGAACATATTGCAATGGTAATTAAATCTGGTTCAGCTAATGCTGCTCATCTTAGAGAATTAACAGTCCCAGATGCAAAATGGGTTGGAGTTTGGGCTACTGATATTGAAAAATACAAGTTACCTACAATTCCGATGACTGAATCTGATATCAAGAGATGTTATGATCTACAAAAAGATCCTAGATATCAAGATGGAATTTGGAAAAAAGAACTAGATGTATTTTTAAGATTAAAAAGAAAAGCTGAATTAGAGGCTTTCTCAAAATATGGTCTTACAAATATTACTGATAAATATTTGCCACAAAAGTTAGAATTGGCAAAAAGTCTTTAATTATTTTATTCTTAGTGTCAATACACCGTTTCTATACTTGAAATCAAATATTTGCATTTCATTAGCACCTTCAATTGGAATCTCTTTTGAAAATCCACTAGTTCCTCGAACATACAATATTCCATCTACTAGTCTAACTGCAATTTTGTCTTCAGGCCCTGGAACTTCTGCTACAAACACAAATTCTCCTTCTCCTTTGATTAAATCATAAACCCAATTTTTTGTTTCTTGTTCTCTTCCTTGATTAAATGTTACTGGTTTTTGATCATTTGCCATTTTTTTAATTACTTTAACCCAATAGATTGTTGTAATTGCTGCTCCTCCAATTAACATAAAACTAACATAACCTGAATCTGCTCTTTGAGTCATCATGTATATTATTCCTAAAAATAGAATTACAATTATTGGTATGACAAAATTTAATGATTGTTCATTTGAATATGTTTTTTTGTAACTTGACAAACAATCCCAATCTGGGTTCACCAAATATAAAGTATCTTTGATTTTTATTACCATTTTTCAAAATTTTTGTGTTGTCTGATGCAACAAAATCTAAACTTAGTATATCTGAAATTGTGTTGAAGGGAACGATTATTGCTGCAATTATTACGATTCCATCAATTATGGCTTTCTTGTTAAGTTGGTTTATCCTTGAAGATTTTATGGTTGCCGTAATTTTGGGTGGAATTATACATTTTATTGCTATGGGGTTTGGTTTAAAAATCTCAAAAAAAATATTGATCAAAAAATAATCTGATTAATCATGTTTTATGTACTTGTTATTTTCTATGATAAATATGGATTATTCTAGACTTGAAAATGATCTAATTTCTGAAATTAAATTAACTCCAATTCAAGCTAAAATATATTTGCTAATTACTTGGTATGGGAAAATGTCATCTATACAAATTGCAGAAAAATTAAAAATTTCTTCTAAAGATGCTCAAAAAACTGCTACTGATCTTATGACTCTTGGAGCTTTTATTGATATTTCTGAAACTGAATTTGAAGCAATGCATCCTAGATTCACTGCTGTCAATATGTATCGAAAAATGTGTGAACGAGAAAATATTGAATTTAAACGAAACAAAATTGTTGATAGTATTGGAGTGATTTTAGAACAACCATATGATGATGCAAGAACTAAATAATGCTAATGATTGGTGAACAACATTGGGTATTGACACTGAAACTTGTAAACACCAACCTGTGTATTTTGGAGTAGTAAATATCAACATAGATGAACGAACTATTGGCTCTGTTGATGTGTGGAGATGTGGTGCTTGTAAGAAACAATTTTGTGAAGAAAAACAACTTGGTATTGAAGAATTAGCTGAAGTTGTAGGTATGCCAAAAATTGATTTTGATGCAAAATGGGCAGTTACTGTGTGTAAATTACAACAAGGGAAATACAAATGGAAATTGGTGAAATTAAAAGAAAATGGCACCGTTCAACATGAATGTCTTGATGAAAAAGTAATTTCGTTAAAAAGTGAAAATTTTAAAATTGAAGATGAACAACATTGGAGCTTTTTAATTGAAGAAAATGTTAACAAGGCTATAGAGATTTAGAAATTCTAATGGATCTTAAAGTTCACATTAATAATATTCATGGCAGTCAGATGGCTGCAAAGATTAGTGGTATTTTTATTTTAAATGAAAATGAATTTCGTTTTACTGCAATTGCATTTGGTAGAATTGGTGGACAAAATGTAGGTGCAAAACTTTCTAAAATTACTGAAAATGAATTAACAAAATTGGGATATGATGTTGAGGAAGTGATAATGAAATTACAACAAAACTTACTTCAAGGTGATTTGACTCTTCCTGAAGGACTCAAAAGAGAATCTTTTGTAGATGATTAAAATTCTGCTTCTTCTAATGCTTTAGCGCATGAACAACTTCTAGTTTTTGGTATTTTATCAATTAATTCTGTTAGTATTTTTTTTGTTATTTCTACATTTTTTGAAAGCGTTTCTAAAACGTCTTTGGCTGTAACTGGTTTATCTGCCCAAACATCATAATCTGTAACTGTTGAAATTGATGCATAACAAATTTGTGCTTCTCTTGCTAGTTGACATTCTGGAACCAGTGTCATTCCAATAATGTCTGCTCCTGTTGATCTATAGAACTTTGATTCTGCTCTTGTTGAGAAACGTGGACCCTCAATGCATACATAGGTACAATCTTTATGGATTCCAATATTTTGCTCATCAGTTACTTTGAGAATTGATGATTGTAATTCTGGACAAAATGGGTCTGCTACTGAAATATGGATAACTCTGCCATCTTCTGAAAATGATCCATCTCTAGATTTTGTAAAATCTAAAAATTGTGTTGGTAATACAAAATGACCTGGTTCTAACCCTTCTTTTAAACTCCCAACTGCTGATGGTGCTATTATTCTTGTAATTCCTAATTCTTTGAATGCCCAGATATTTGCTTTGAAATTAATTTTATGTGGAGGTATGGTGTGCTTTTTACCGTGTCTTGGAAGAAATGCAATTTTCCGTCCTTTGAATATACCTACTGTGATGGTATCTGATGGTTTACCATATGGTGTATCTATTTCTATTTCTTGTGCATTTTCTAATAATCCTGAATCATAAATTCCTGTTCCTCCAAAAATCCCAATTTCTACATCTTTTTCCATTAGTATTTCACCAATGATTTACAATTATATTTACTAAGTCCTTTAATTCCATTCAAATCTGTTAGTTCTATAATGAATGCAAATCCTGTTATTTTTCCACCTACTTTTTCAATTAACTTTCCTGATGCTTTTGCAGTTCCGCCAGTTGCTAGTAGATCATCACAAATCACAACCTTTTGTCCTTCTTTAATAACATCTTTTTGAATTTCTATTGTATCTTTTCCATATTCAATTGTATATGATAATTTTGCAGTTTTTCCAGGTAGTTTACCTGCCTTTCTGATCATTATCATGCCTTTATTGTATTTTAATGCCAAGATTGTTGCAAGCAAAAATCCTCTTGATTCAATTCCTGCAAATACATCTACATTTTTTGGATGAAAATATTTTGAAAATTCATCTGCAATGTATGATAAAGATGATGGATCTTTCAAAATTGGACTAAAATCTCTAAATAGTATTCCTTTTTTTGGAAAATTTGGGTATTCTGTTATTTTATCTTTTAAATTCATAATTTATTAAAAATTAGGTGAAATAAAATTGTTTTATTTTTAATTTATTACGATTGTAGCTTGATTTTGATTTTTACCATCATCCACTTTTATTGTATATGTTCCTGGGATCATATCTTTTGTAAATGTCCAATATGTTTCGCATTTGAAATCTGTTGTAGTCGTACAACTTAGATTGTTGTTTATGCTTTCTCCTCTAGGGTCCAGTATTTCTATCATAACTGAAGTTTTATGAGTTGTAGTAATTCCAATTTTGATATTTTTTCCAAACCCTGGAATTTCTATATCCTTTGTTATGTCCACTAGAATTCCTTCAGTCATTGTTGAAATTACATCAAATGTAATTACTTCTAAATTTGAACCACTGTTTATTTTTATTTTCCATGCTCCTAATGCCCCAGTTGAAGGAACTCTGAATCCATCTTCTATGAATACCCCTTTAGCATCTGTTGGAATTTCTATTTTTTTGATTTCATTTCCACTAGGATCTAATAACGCTGCCGTCAACAATACATTACCATTTGTATTTCCAAGTAACAATATGCTTTCCCCTGGTTGATATTCTATCTTTGTTAATTTAGCTTCAATACTCCCTGATCCTATTTGTAATCCTACTGAAAACCTTTCACTACTTTGAGAATTCTCCACCTTAGTTACTGCTGTGTAAATGCCTGAGCTAAAACCTGATAAATTTAATTCATATGTTCCTCTGCCATCTTCTTGTAATCTAATTGGAATATCCTCTCCTTTGACACCTCCTGTGGGACTAATGATTGTCATTTTTACAATGTTTGATGGGGTTCCTATTAATGAAATAATTGCTGTTTCTGTTGATTTGTAATTTATCTTGTTAAATTTTACCTTAACTGGAATTTCTGGCATTTCATCATATCCCACATAAACAAATTCTACATTATTTGTCTGAGTTGCAATTAATGTCCATGTTCCTTCATTATCATCATTTTCTTTACTTTGATATTCAAATTCAATAAATCCTGTTCCATCTACTTTTATTATATCTGATGTGACTTCATTTCCAAGATTATCTTCTAAAATTAATTCTAATGTTTCATTTGGTAATGCTGTTCCATTAAATTTAATTAATTCCCCTGCTTCAAACATTATTTGTGTTGGATTAATCATAATTATTTTATTTGTTTCAAGTATCCAGTTTTTTAGAATATGGTTTCTTCCATCTGAAATTGTTATACTATATTTTCCAAAAGGTGCATCATATGGAATATTAATTGGTTTTAATAAATTCCAATTCCCTGTACCGTCCACTTTTGCTGTTCGACTATTAATTACAATTCTTTCTGGATCTGCAATTTCAGCTATGATTGATTTACCTGGTGTTGCAGTTCCAAAAATTTCTAAAATATCTCCTCTATGAACTATGTTTTTGATTCCATTAACTGAAATCTTAATTTCTTTTAGTTCTGTAACTCTATTGTCGCTATTTCCTAATCTTAAACTTATAATTTTTTCTTCACCTTGATTATTTTTAACTATAAAATTTATTCTGTCTTCTGTTTTAATATTACTCGGAATTTTCATTGTTGTAATGAAAAAACCATCTTCATCTGTCACAAAACTCCCAATTTTTTCAGTATCTATATAAAAATCAAACATTTGAGATGCTCCAAATGCTTCTCCTGTGACTCTTATTGTTGATCCATTATTTGGTTTATCTGGAATTATTCTAAAAGTTGATTCTGAAAATATCTCTCCATTTTTATCTAAATTTATCTCTGGATTTTGTTCAACTTTTGTTATTTTTGTTGATATTACTATTCCTGTATCTATTATGGTGTTTGCTTGATCTATTCCTTTCCAATTAATGATTGGATTTGATTTATCGGTCTTAACTCCAAATTTTACTGATTCACCTGTTTTGATTGGTTCAGATGATGTAAAAATTATCACCCCTTGTGCATTTTTCTCACCTATCCACCCCTTTTCTGTTTTAAATGATTTAAAATTAACATTTTCACCTAACCAAATTCTGAAGGTTTTAACATCTTCTCCTGCATCATTTGTAAATGAAATTATTGTTGTTTTATCTAATCCGATACTCTTAACATCAATTTCTTCAGCATATCCATTTGATGGAATTAAAATTAAAGACACTGAAAATAATATTACTACTGTCAGGAAAATCCCTCTAGTTGAGGATCTAATCATGTAATTTAGACTCCATATCTATCACTTAAACCTTAAATTATTTTTTTGTTTTCATTATTTGTCAATTTGGTGTTTTTCATGAGCAAAATTTTTAAATCTTAATTTTTTGCCTTTTGAAATTTATCCAGATCTGATTTTGTAGATATGTTTTGATATTGTCTGATTCTTTCAGCAATTAGTCTGTATAATGATCTAAACT